>CEUV01045778.1_pt1 | contig 13222 bp, 10 predicted proteins | sample 356401 | NCBI WGS metagenome assembly CEUV01 (sample SAMEA2622710, study PRJEB7988) | marine metagenome | isolation source: saline water (ENVO:00002010), including
GAATAGCTCTGAATCTCGTATGATTGAAGACGCCGGCCATAGTGTTGGTCAGAGGGGCTGGACCGTAGAATTGTAGGGCAAAATACTGATGCTTATTTGTAATGGGTTTGACGCACGGTCATGGAACTGTCTGGGACAGTCACAAGTGGACTCGGACGAGCTCATGTTTTCATGGCTCAGAGTCACTATCAAGAGCAGTTCAAAACGGTCCTAGGGTCTGGTGCATGGCCAGGTACTCTCAATGTAGATATTCTAGAAGGTGGAATTAACACCTATCAAGAACTGAGAATCATAGCAGGTTTGGAGCAAGGTGAAATTTCTGAAGACATAGAATCGATTAGAATCGCAGGATTTGAACGGGACGGAAGGTCTTTCGGTGGCGCTACTGCTTTCCCAGCAAGTATTTCATCGGATGGAGAGAATTGGATAAAATGTGCAATTCTCATCCCCGATTTAACTCGACATACTAAAACCGCTGAGGTTATTTCGAGTTCTTTCCTACGCGAAAGATTACCTTGTTCGGATGAAGATATGGTTACTTTACGTCTTGGATAAGTCTCAACCATTCTCTCTCTAGGATTGAACTATTTTCCATCCTGGCTAGGTTCAACCATTGCTTGTGCGCTCTTTTTCCCTCAGGGGGTATACTGATTCCCTCAATGATTTTTGGAATCTCAAACCGATGAGAAAATTCACGATGACCTAACGACCAAAGAATAAGACCATCTGCTGGTGCTAAACCAAAATCTAATGTTTCCTCGGGTTTTTCTAAAGCCAATGCTATCTCATCTAATTCAATATCTTTCTTTGCAAATTTATGGAGTGAAGAAGCCATTCGACGAATTTGATTCCACAAGAATGATTCTGCAACCACACTAAATCCAACGATACGTCCTGAACTATCCTGCCATGGCTGGCAGGATTCAATATTGCGAATCGGGCTTCTACCGGAATCGAGCCTGCAGAAATTTGTGAAATCATGCTGGCCGACAAAAAGGTTGCAAGCATTGCTAAATCTCTCATATTCTACGTTAGAAGGCCAGCTAGGAATCATTTCTAAACGATAGATATAGAGTCTTTTTTCTGCAATTCTTGACCTTGTGCCCTCAGGCACTCTACAGGCCTTCCAGACCACTAGGTCTTCGGGTAGATGATCATTTAATGCAGAAACAAGAGACGACTCATCGATAACATTAGCAATATCCGTTGGAAGAGATATTGTTGCCAAATTCATCCTTACGCTTACCCCTGAGTCCGTTCTACTCGACATCTCAAGACAGGATTCATGCCACCACCCTAATCTTTCGATGGCTTGTTTTAGTTCGCCTTGGACAGTTCGGACATCAGGTTGAATTTGGGAACCGTGGAATTTAGCACCATGGTAGCCGAAGGCGACCATCATTAGGTCGCTATCCACGCCGAACCCTCTTCACTCTTCGAGTCCGAGGTACTCAATAGCCTCTTCAGCGGATGAAAAGCCAAGGCCTAGAAGTGCAAAGGTCACGGCCTCAGAGATATATTGTCTTGCAATAGGTGCACTTCTATCGAAGTTAGTTTTGAGATCTATTGCCTCGATTAATCCTCTTGCAGCCTCATAGAGATGGAAAGAAACATCGGTTTCATCGGAGGCTTTTCCAATTTCAACCAACTTGTGTAATTGCCTAACCGCCATAGGAATACGATCGAATTCCACTAAAGCGTTAGCATATGCAGCATTGTAGTCTGCATTTTCAGGAGCCATACTCGCTGCTCTTCGGAAATATGCATTGATTTGCCCCTCGTTAATTCGGTCATTTCCCTTGTCATCTAAGTTGCCATTTTCTTGAATGTCAAATAAAGCGGCTTCCGCCCACCCGTGGTAACCCGCAGGGTCATCGGGGTTAGAATCGATATAACCCTCGAATACCGCCATAGCGCCTGCATAGTCTCCACTAGTGATCAGTTGAGCCGCCTGTGTAACTACCTCGTCTGCACTCATCTCTATCTCTCGGGTAACTCTCACTGCAGTACCTGTTATGAACGGTGCGGCGTAAACCGCCCCAAATCATCGGCGATTAATTCAGTATACCCCAGGCATGTTCTGCATTGCCCCTAATCCACTCATAATCATCAATAGAACGCAAACCTTTCTCGTCTAAAATTGCAATTTTCTCTATTTCAAGGGGATATTCATTGTAGGTTAAATGGCTAACAAAACCAGCTCGAGTAGGTTGATCGAAAACCCACCTTGCACGTGATGTTGCCCGAACATGAATAGAAACTTGAGTTCGCCCATTCCAGACCTTTATCTTGAATCTAGGAAGTAAATTCCCCTGTTCATCTCTAAGTGCGTTTTCTCCTTCTTGTCGTTCTAATTCAACAGTACATCGCTTGAAATTCTCAGTTCGATTTCTGTTTGCATCGTGAAAAATACCGGAACCAGCATTTGGTGTTCGAAAGAAATCACGCATTGACCAAGGTGTGTCATCTTTCATTGTAAATGAAGGAGAAACGTGAGGCATGAACCAGTCGAGATATGAGCCATCGTCAAAATGCAGCATCCCCCAAAACCAAGGTAAACTCGGGGCCTGCACACCAACCTTCTGGATATATGCTGAACCCTCAACTTCTTCCCCATCAATATTCAATTTCGCTTTCATTCCATGCACTCTTTGGATATCATAACCCATATTCAAACCGAATACATTATTCTTGTATTTCGCAGTACTTGGTCGCTCCCACCAAGGAGTCATTTCTACGCTGAAATCTTTCGGAGAACCTTCCCTGACTTTTTCTGGGTCGCTAGTTAGATTTAACCAAAATGAACGCCGACCAGGGCGCAATCCAAAAGATAAATCTTCAGAGGTCAGTGGCACAACAGCCCCAGCACCCATTCCAGTCTCTTTTTCCTCATCCGGCCAGAGTGGGTGATTATCGTCTACAGAGGCCATTCTACACTCTTTCATTAGTAGTGGTTCAAACATTTTGTTGCCATCATACCACCATGCACAAACCATGCCCGACATAACAGTGCCTCCATCTTCATCAACCAGCATTCTTGCCTTGGGTATCCACCAGTGGTCGCTGACTCTAATTGCAGGAGTTTCCTTTGAGGACCAAAGTACCATCAATTGCCTAGAACGTTCTGGATGAATTGGGTCTGGAACCAGAACCAATACCCACCACCACCACCAAGAAAGACGATTGATAGGGGGCAATACGTCAAAGCGCCAGAATTTACTAAAATCACCCTCTATTTTTTCCATATAGAGGTCACCTACTAACATCACATTATCTCTCGACGCTTGAATTGACGCTGACCAAACAGAATCATCAATGAAGTAATCAACATCAATACAATTACCGATATCAAACCAGATACAAATGGACTTTCAGTTCCAAGTGTATGCACAGGAGGATTCCAGAAAGCCGTTATTCCTGAGGGAAGTTCGAAAGCAGTTGCAATTAGATGCATTTCTATGGTATTTGGCCATACTATAAGCACAATTGAGTCGATTAATTGTAAGGTCCAATGAGAAACAGAAAGAACAGGAATAAGTTCGGCGCCACCAAGAGTAAGTACTGCCATGACAAACTCATACACACCAATTACCAATGCGATGTAAACACCATATCTTGAGGACAAAAGCCCGAGTGTATTGAATATCGCTCCATAGGCTGCGAGTGCTAGTATCGTAGCGAAGGCTATACCCAACCAAACAATTACATCTTTCAACCTAAATATTGAATCACCAGGCCCAAGGGAGGCTGTAACCAAACCCATCAATAATGACATAATTAGTACGAATCCACCCGCAACGATAAGATAACCCAGAATTCTGTAAGTGATGAATTCTCCACGGTGGATCGGTTTAGAAAGAAGATAGTGCAAAGTACCATTTTCCGTTTCATCTTTAACCAATCCCAAGGCTAGGAAGAGTGGTAAGAAAATACCTAGAATCATCACAAAGGCGATTTTTCCGGTACCGATAATGAATGCACGATGTGCATCTTCGTAAGCTAGATTTTCTTCGCTTGGGTCCTCATCAACATTATCGTCCGGATATATTGCTACTACATTCCCATCTGAATCAAGAATCCATTCGACATCGCAATCAATACCATTTTCATTACGATCAGAGTCATGTCTATCTTCCCACCACCACTGAGGTTCTGGATCTCCAGGCCAACCGATTCGTAAACAGTCTCCATCATCATCGAATCCATTTATTTTATTTGGATCTCCAGTCCAATCTATGTCATCCTCATCGATGTAATTCGATGCAGGTTCCGGTTCAACATAGAATACATCCTCCATGTAACCCCAAGCACCTCCCCATCCTTCTTGGGTCCTAAATGTACCATTACCTGTGAAAGATGCTTCATGGACAAGTATGGAATTTTCTGCCAATGAGCAGCCACTCCCCCAATCTAGCCAAAAATCATCGAACATTTCCCCTTCTGGACAATCATCGAGATTGGAAACATCAAGGAATGTACCTCCTCCAATCGGATTATTTTCTATCCAATTGTAAGTAAATGTCCCAGTTACGTATCTCCAAGTGTGGTTTCCCGAATGTTGCCCTACGCCCCCCCACTCAAAGTAGTCTTCTTGGACAAAATCTCCAGAACCAGGGTATGAGAATGGATCGTTTGCATCACTGCCATACTTGTATTCCTGACCCGCAGGATAACCATCTCCATCCCAATCATGAGAATCGTTATCGTTGTCGATTGGTTCCCAACCATCTCTTACTCCTCCAATAAACAATGCAAGTAAGCAAATTAGCAGTAGGAAGCTTACTGCCAAGACTACCCAGGTAGAAAGGCGATTTCTCAATTGGCGTATGGTTAGTTCTGTAATCGCACCAGCCTTTCTATCGAGTCTAGTCCATACAGTCTCAGCAAGACCTCTGCCTTGTCTATCCATCATGAAGCACCACCTACAAGATAACCAAGTAAAGCCTCAAGATTATCATCAGGATTCTCAATCGAGGTGATTTTCAATCCTGACTCTACTATCACCCTTGGTAATACATCATGTGCTGCAGATAGGTCATTGGTCAATACCTCCAAAGCACCTTCTTCTGCGAACCTAACTCCATAGACTGGATCTTCAGGGACAAAGTATTCTGCCAACTTTCTAGGATTTTCAGTTCGAATCAATATTCTATGTGGATGTTTGTCAAGCAAATCACGAATTGCATGTAGGTTTCCTAAGGCTAGCAATCTTCCATTATGGAGAATAACAATTTGCTCAGTAATTCTTTCAATTTCGTCCAAAATATGGCTTGAGACTAACACCGTTTTTCCTTGCGCACCCAAATCTCGGATTACGCTCATTATGCTAGTTCTAGCTATCGGATCGCAACCGTGTAGCGGTTCATCTAGGATTATCAAATCAGGGTCATGAACTAGAGCATGGGCAATTTTTACCCTCTGTCTCATACCTTTACTATACTTGCCAATTTCCTTATTTTGAACATCTGCGAGGCCTACGAAATCAAGTACGTGCGATGCCCTATCGCTTGCCTCTTCTCTGGTCATACCATGGAGACGAGCTAAGGTAGAAACAAAGTCATGTCCGGTCATCCAATCATACAGCTTCTCAGTCTCAGCCACATAACCAACTCTACGATAGGGAGAGGTACTTTCCCAAGGATCAACGCCGAATAAACGAACATTACCACTGCTCGGCTTTAACCGCCCCATTAGTAATTTGAAAAGAGTTGATTTTCCAGCACCATTCGGCCCTAGAATTCCGGTAACTCCACCATCTATTGCCAATGATACTTCATTGATTCCTATGACTTGCCCATACCATTTTGAGCATTTGTCAATAACAACAGCGGGAGTGGTTTTGGTACTCATTCACGAGTCACCTCCAGTGAACGAACTCTAGTGACAAGCAAACCGATTGAGGCAGCGTTGTAAAGTAAAATTGAGATTATTGAAAGAGCTAAGGAGTGCTCATAATTTGCAGGAATTCCCACAAGCCATTGACCAAGATGAGCAAGGGAATCATACGGACTCAGAATGTAAAACACTGTAGTTTCAAAGATTAGTTCAATCATTAGAGCAACTAATTTGGTTCCGAAAATAATTGCAAGGAAACCTATTGCAGCAAAGAAGCGGCTCTGACTAACGCTTGATAGAGCCATGCCAATTGAAGTATAGGTAATTACCAATAGAATACCGGCAAGTAATCCCCCTAGGAATATCGGAAGTGTATCGATTAGGTAAGCCCATCCTTCTCCGTTGAAAACGATTGCAGAAGTGTAGTAAAGCATGTATGAAAATACAATTACAAATCCGAGAACTACTGCAGATGAAAGGTATTTCATCGCGGTGTAATCGATTCTGGTTACAGGACGTGAGAAGTAAATCGCACTCGTTCCATTCTTCCTGTCATCAGAAATCATTCCACCGACTACCAATGCTGTTAGAAGCGGCCACATACAGAGATTTCTTGGGAAGTAACCGAGAACTTGCCCCCAAAGGTTGTATCGATTCACACCCCACATACGATTTAGCCAATCAGAACCCTCTCCTCCAGAAATTGTCACAGAAAGGAAAATCATTGCAATCGGAGTGAGTGATGTTAGGAAAATCACTAGGATTGAAAGTCGAACAAATGGATTGTAGTGGCGATGACCTTTACCCCTGAATAAGCCATACACATGATGTCTAAAAATAGCATAATTGCGAACCCAACGAGGACCTAATTCCCCATTCCATGGTCGGTAAATTTGCTCATATAGCACGCCCATCGAGGCTTTGCGGGCAACAACTGCCTGGGCATCATCATCTCCATCACCAGCACCGTAAGCAACCTCCATACGAGTCTGGCCTAATTCGGTTTCAGTCGAATCTGCAGATTGATTGTCCATAGATACCGAATCAGACAAATTTTCATTGTTGGAATCCTCTTCAGACATCTTATTCACCTCCAACATGTTCAGAAGTCATCAATTCTGAAGTACCTTTCACCCTAGCGCCTAATTTATCCATTATCAAGAGGAAAATATCTTCTAAATCTGGCTCGTATTCCTGTAACTCCCGAATTTGGACTTCCGATTTAGCGGCAATAGAAATGATTCTTTCAATTGTATTCTCATCCTCGATGGTTACTCTCATGACTCTGCCCATTCGTCTAACTTTCAGGCCATTTGAAATCAAGGCTTGTTCCATTTTTGAGGCTCCACCCCAAATTACTGCCTCGACCTCTTTTTCAATCTGATTCGCAAGGTCTGCAATCGGCCTGTTGACTACAATTTGACCATTGTGAATCATAACAACACGGTCGCATACCTCCTGAACATCATCCATGACGTGGCTGGACATCAGAACGGTACCACCTCCCTCATCAACAGTCCTTCTGAGCGTCTTTAGCATGAATTCCCTAGAGCGTTGATCAAGTCCGTTGGTTGGCTCGTCACAGATTAGAATCTCCGGGTCATGAACGATTGCGCAAGCAAGTTTGGTCGCCTGTTTCATTCCGGTACTGAACGACTCAATCTTCCTATATCTTTGATCTCTGAGACCAACATATTCCAACACCTCGTGGGCTCTCTGCATTGCTGCAGCTGGATTCATTCCCAAAAGTTCGCCAGCGTATCGTACCTGATCAATTGCATTCAAGTCAGGATCTAATGAGTCATATTCAGGCATATAGCCAATCCTTGATCGAATTATATCTCCCTGGGTTTTGATGTCATAGCCGAGAACACTACCTTCCCCAGATGTGGTCGTAATCAATCCTAGAATGCACTTGAAGAAAGTCGACTTACCAGCGCCGTTTGGCCCTAGGATTCCAATTGCACCTTGTGGAATCTGGACATCTACATCTTCGAGGGCAAGGTGTGGCCCGTACATCTTGCGTAAATCACGCGTTTCGATGACGAATCCCTCACTCAACAAATCGACTCCCACTGACGACTCCCTAGGGGAGTCGGCTGGATGTGAGCGCCTGAATCACTTGAATGAATCCCCGTCGCAATTGCCGTTGCATCGTAGGATTACTTCAATGCTCCATCTCGAACCTTGACTGCAATACCTTTGTCGAAGAATGCCATATCATCGGCAGTTGCATTAGCCACTCCATGTGCTACCAATTCGCCTTTGCTGCTAACAACCAAACATGGCTGGCCTACGATAAGGTGGGAATCAGCACCGAGAACAAAGCCATGAATTACATTCCGTCCTTTTCCAACAAACGGAATCGCATCATCCATCAACAAAACACGAGCTACGCCCGGATGGTCCAACTCGCTCGATGTTTCACCCTCGTCAAATCTAGGCGGCGAAGTTGGATTCAATTGATGTAATCTTTCTGCGCCAGCCAAGGTTAGGGATAGAGCACCATCTTGCAAACGAGGGGATAAGCAATGTACTCCTTCAAAGTTGATGTTCACCATACGGTCAGTACGAGATCGACGAACGGTCATTTTCTTGGTAAAATCACAAGAATCGGTGGGTGAGATCCCACAAAATAAGGATAATTTGTCGACGATTGTACAGCGGTCAATCCAGTCACGAATTTTGGTTCGATTTTCACCGCCTGCTACTTCCTCTGGATCAAGTTGACAAACATGGATATCCAGAGGTAAATCCGCAACCCCAAGATCTTCCAACCAAGCATCGATTTCATCCTCATCAAGGATCATATTCCAGAGGTGTTCTGGACACTCGACATGACACCATGGTGATACATCTTCAAGGGAGAATGGGATTAGACCAACAGGAGTTGAAATTAGTATGATTGAACGTGGTTCTTCCTCTAGTGCTGAAATCGCTGAACCTAATGCAGAATCGCGCCATGGAGGCGCTGCTCCAGATAGAATTACCACTCTTTCAGCAGCATCATTTGAGCCATCCCACCAAGAACCTGGGCGTCTCCATCTCATAGCCAATAAGGCATTCAAATGAAGTAGATGTGGACGACTATCAATATCGTCGGAAAATTGCTCAGCGGAACCTCGGACTGGGTTGGTAGAGGCTATCGTTCTGAGAGCGCTTTCAGCAACAGGCCCTTCGTCTGTTTCTTGCAATTGTTCTAGAACCCATTCGAAGGCCTCTCGAAGTCTAGAATTTGCATGACTTCGTTGCTCAGCCAATTGCCAAATTGTTCCGTTTCTTACAGCCTCTCTACATCTCGCTAGTTCTGCTTGAGTCACCTCTAGGTTGTGGTGAGCCAAGAGGGTTGAACGCTCATCCCTTTCCATCTCACGAACTTCATTTGGAGTGTATGGAAATAGTGCTGAAGAACTATGAGGCCATTCAGTCAAATCTCCCAATTTGACTGTTCCATTTGGAGTCAATAATCTGTCATCTCTTGCAAATAAAGCGTAGGCTGCGGAATCGAAGAGGTCTACACCTAGAGCAATGCACATAGGGAATAGAATTGGATGACCGCAACCAAACATGTGAATTGGTCGATTTGGTGGAATTGTAGACCGAGCAGAAAGAAGGATGCGAAATAATTCTAGATACCTTTGTTTTTCCATCAGAGGCACTATACCACCAATTGGGTGTACTGCAAAGCCTCTATGCTCTCCTGAAACTTCTCCCATCAAAGCGCCGGCTTGAGCCCTTAGGTCATCGTGAAGACCCCCTTGAACAGGTCCATTCAGGAGCATCTCTTCCCCAGCGGTATTCAGTGAAATCAATGCGCGATTTGCTGTTTCTTCTACCGCATGCTCAAGTTCTTCTCGCGACATATCGGGTCGGCCGAATACATCTAGCATAGTGCCGATATCTACTCCGATTTTCTTTTGAAAATCGACTATCTCTTCGACACCAACCTCTACATCACCATAAACATAGGATTGGAAAGTTCCAGAATCTGTTACAATCACCCCTGGGAAATCTAGCAAGGAATGTATTCCATTTTCAAGAGCAGGTTCACGCAACTTGTCGTGTTTCCAAGTGACGTAGGAGTTCGTAATTAGGCCATTCACTCGATATTTTTCCCACATCTCTCGGGGTTCAATGGTACGAATATTGGGATTAATCACAGGTAGTAACATTGGAGTTTCTAGAATCCCGTGTCTTGTGAATAACTTACCCAGCCTAGCGGCCCCATCCCTCACTGTAACCTCGAACTTACCGAGGTCCTGATCGCGACAGGGTTCTGGATCTGGCCGCTTACTCACAACCCTGCTGCGAAGCGCTTCGGTCATCAATCCTCGCTCGCGCGAGAGATGACCGTAAGTCTCACTTGACCATTCTCAAGACACATTTCAACCGAGTCCCCATCATTGATTGCTAGAGTCGGATCATCATCAAAACCATGGGCATAAGGAAGGGCCAAAAGGCTAGCAGCTGGAAGAGTAAGTGGACAAACGTCTCGATTGATAATTCCCTTCGGACCTTTACCCGTGTAAATCAAACCCATGAGCACGAATGGAGCAACTGTGGAGCCAGAACCTTTCGGATAGATTAGGATTGTATCTTCAATTGGCACACCATCTAGAGGGTGTCCTGGTTCTTCGATTACACCCGAATCCCTATTGACATATCCCAGATACGTGATTGGCACATCAGTAACCATTGCTTTCCCGGTAATTTTCCAATCTGTCTGACTAGGAAGGCCATTCCCATAGAGAGTTACCGAACTGGTTTGATGAGTTTTATTTGAGGCTAGAGGTTTTGCTTTCTTTCCATCCAATACAGGGCGTGGACCTTCTGACAATGTTGGATTGAACGCATGAGCGACACACTCTTGGATTGGTGCGACACTTGTTGGTAAACGATTCAAACCACTCTTGAGATAATGTTCTGCTTTCAGTGAATTTGTAAGTATGTGATTGTATTTTGAGCGATTGTAAGGAGTAACCTCCGGGCAGGTATCTTTCAGAACTAAGGCGCCTGCTTCCTCTAACAAATCTACAGTTCCATCGGCTTGCAGCAATTCGTAATTGTAGCCACTTGTGAAAACCCAAAGACGACTATCTTGGATTTTCTGACCTAATTCCATGTGGGAGCGAACTGCGGCTGCAGTCGCTCTTGCCTCACCAACACTTGCTTGAGGACAACCAATTACTACGAGGTCAACAGTGCCGGTTGGAGCCAACTCAGCATATCTTTCTGCTAGGTCATTTTCAGCAAAGATAAGTTCGCCTTCGAATTGAGTTACTTCCGGAGCTTCTCCAGTTAGTCCATCAGCCCAGAGCATTGGACAACCATAGTTCGCGGCGGCTGCAGTCAATGCCTTGCGCTCCTCAAATCCTGCGTTAGTTGGTAAGCCAACTATTCTAGGCATGAATCCCCAAGGAAGATTCCATTCCGGTTTGATTTGCATTCCAATCCAGTCACCTAGTACCGACCAATCAGCAAGATTCTCCATCGAAGCTTCGACTGTGACTAGAATATTCGGAATTCGATTCGATTCGATATGGAGCCCCCATAACGGAGCCCAACCAGTTAGAGCAGTTGCTAGAGCAGATAGCCCAGATTCGCGGTTCGTCATTAAAGAAGTATAGGAGTTAGAGTAACAGACAGCATTCGATTCAGCCCAAGAACCGATGCCGGATTCCATTTCAACTCCACGATCATATGGGGTACAGGAAAGCGTGGCATCTATTCCTAATTCTGAGTAAGCCTGGATAATTTCGAATTGATATTCGAGGAAATTTTCATGATCGATCCCCATTTCTTCAATCTGTTCTCTATCGCAACCTGCTGAATTCAATGTGGTTGGAATGGATACCGTACCATCTGGGTCTCCGGAGAGGTCAGAAAGGAAGCGCCTCAAACCATGCCCACCAGTGATTACGCTGACGCCAGATACGTGAGCATGGGCGCATTGGGTGAACTCGGATGCTCCAGCAGATGCGGCCAAATCCACAACCAATCTTGCAGCCTTTTGTTTAGTGGGGCCATGCTCTGCGTCGAGCATCGATTGTAGTTCAGGAGGTATCTCCACGCTTAAGTCGCGACGGCGACACTCCTTCAATTCGTTGGAATCTATGATTTGAAGTGGCCAAAATTTTAAGGTTATTTGAAGATGAAATTTTATTTCTAATTTAGCACTAATAATTTCAAATACCGCGCTTATTAGTTTTCATTAAATAGATTTCAATATCGCCGACGTTTTGTAATTGAGTGAGACCTATGAGTAGCAGCGAAAATAATTCACGAATTCCGGTAACAGTATTGACAGGGTTTTTGGGATCAGGAAAGACAACTCTGTTGAACCATATTCTTACAAGTACAGAGCACAATATGAAATTCGCAGTAATTGAAAATGAATTCGGAGATATCGGAATTGACGAGAATATCATCGTTGAGAGTTCAGAAGAGAGTATTATCGAAGTCATGAATGGTTGCATTTGCTGTACTGTCAGAGGCGACCTGACAGAATTGTTAGATGATATGTATCACAGAGTCAAAGATTTTGATGGAGTACTTATCGAAACTACAGGCCTTGCAGACCCTGCTCCTGTGGCTCAGACATTCTTCGTTGATGAGAGAGTGACTAAACGATACAAATTAGATGGAATAATTACCGTGGTTGATGCCAAACACATTATTCCGAGAATAGAGGAAGAAAAGCCAGAAGATGTAGAAAATGAGGCAGTTGAGCAACTAGCCTTTGCAGATAGAATATTGTTGAATAAAATCGATTTGGTATCCGATAAGGAGATTCAAGAAGTAGAACGAAAAATCAAATCAATCAACGGTTCAGCGCCAATATTCCACACCGAAAATAGTCTTATTGACCCAAAGGAATTAATCAACATAGGGTCCTTTGATTTGGAGAAAACGCTCGAGATGGACCCCGAATTCCTAGACACCGATGCTGAGCATGAGCACGATCAAAGAGTTACTTCAACAAGTTCCAAGTTCGAAGGCGAATTAAACGTGAACAAACTTGAGAGGTGGATAGGAAATTTGATGCAAACTAAGGCAGAAGATCTCTTCCGTTACAAAGGCGTTCTCGCTGTGAAAGGAATGGAACAAAAATTTGTATTTCAGGGCGTTCATATGCTCTTCGGAGGGAGCTTTAGCGAAGATATTGGCCTATGGAAAGAAGGGGAAAAGCGAGAGTGTAGATTTGTGTTCATAGGTCGTGACTTAGACCATGAAGAATTACAACAAGGTTTGATGGATTGTAAGGCTGAAGAACTACGATTCAGCGAAGGAGATTTTGTGTTCGCAAACGTTGGAGAATTCAGAAAAGGTAGAATTCTGAAATGCTGGGACCAGGGCAACCCCTACAGAGTTGAAATCCAAGATGAAG
>CEUV01017503.1_pt1 | contig 13151 bp, 9 predicted proteins | sample 356401 | NCBI WGS metagenome assembly CEUV01 (sample SAMEA2622710, study PRJEB7988) | marine metagenome | isolation source: saline water (ENVO:00002010), including
AATTATGGAGATACATTCTGAAGGAATGCCACTATCTACATTCTCGATGAAAGATATCTTGTCAGGAATGGAAGGTTTCACAGGAGCGGACATTGAAGCGGTATGTAGGGAAGCCGCTTTAATTGCGATGCGTGCAGGTAAAAAGAAGGTTACTAAGGCGCACTTTTCTGATGCCATTAACCGAGTTCGCCCAACCGTGACCCCAGATATGCTCGAGTATTATTCCAAGATGGAGGAAAGGCTAACTTCTGGACTTTCCAACATCAAGCGCTCAAGAGATACCGGGTATGGTATGGAATCAATGTGATATTCTCTAATCCGATTTGTTGAAGTGGTAGTAAGGAATAGGCAGAAACACACGAGGGTCATTAACATGTCAAGTTTTAGTGCAGAATTCCTGCAAAGAGACGTGGTCGATGTGAATGGAGATTTATTCGGTCATTTGAAGGATATTGTAATCGACTCTCGCAGTGGAGAGATTACTGAAATTTCAGTAAAGGTTGTGCCTGAAATCGATGTGAATAAATTACCATGGCCTACTGTTGATGGCGTTTGTCAGGTACCTGCCCAAGAGATATCAAAAATATCCTCAAAAATTGTGTTAAAGCGTTGAGCAATTTTATATCATCTGCCCACAACCTTCTAAACCCAAGCGTAAGCGTGTATGTCTGTATCTTGTACTAGAGGTGACATTTTGGTTGACCGACCGCGTTTCAATAAACGAAGGATTATCCTTCAAACAGCGTTTTGGTTTGTTCTAATAATGCTGCTATCGACCGTTGTCTCACAAGTGATAAACATTGGAAAACAGGATGGACAGTCAGCATATGGGACTGACTGGGATGATCTATCAGCTTTCAGAGAGGACATTAACGATATGGGCATAGAGACAAAATCCTTGGTCTCAACTCCTCTACTATTGTCTGATATTGAAGATCCTGCCAACGCAACATTCATTGTAGCAGGTGTAGAGCGGGACACGCTTTCTATACCTCAGTTCTCAACTGATGGGTTCCTAACATTTTCAACAGAAGACGGTTATACTCCTGCAGAGGTTGATGCAATCAAAGAATTCGTATTTGCTGGAGGCGATGTTCTAGTGATGGACGATTACGGATATTCTTCGTCTATCGCAGAGGCCTTTGGTGTAAAATTCAAAGGACTACAATTGTTTGACCCAGTGTACGTTTATGATTTAGATTACAATTTCATTTGGATGTGCGTTCAGGAGTCACCATGTGGAATGAATGGCACAGAGCTTGATAATTCAACACTTGAAACTCACAACAGGTGGAATATAGAAGACAGCGGCGCCCACATCTGCAAGTTATACGACGGTAAAGAGACCACATCATCTGGAGCAGGTGTTTGTAGTCAGCACTTTAGAGACGGTGTAATTCAGTATGATTCATCATACAAGGTCTTACTAAACAACATAACTGGGATAGATGTCTTGCCAAATTCTAAAACAGGCATGAGCACAACAGAAATACGAGCAGTAACTTCTGCGGAATCCTCGGTAGACGTCAATGGGGATGGTGAGATTTGGGCTGGTAGTGAACAGAACTCAGAAACTCCAGACCTATGGGGGCAATTTAATCTGTCAATCGAGGTCTGTGTTACTCAGGATTGTAATTTTGCTCAAGGCGGTAGAATTACATTCATCTCAGATGGCTCAATTCTAACCAATGCCTTGTATGATTACAAAGGATACAACCAAGGCAAATATGGTGAAACAGACAAAACCATACCAGATAATGACAACAGAAAATGGGCGTTAGATTACATCGCAGACTCACTGGTTGACCCTCTTGCAGCGAATAAGACCGAGAGCACACTACCTGTTGTCGCTCCCAATGCAATGGTGATATTTGACGAAAGTCGACATATTCAACCAAGTATCGCCTCCGAGTCCTACAATACAATTTACTTCTTGTTGGTATATTTCACGGGAGAAGGTCTAGCAATGCTACTGTTGTTCCTTATTCTATTCATCTCGTTTGAAGCAGTGTTATTGAAAAAGAAGGATCCAGAGCCATGGAGGCACGTATTCTCGATTATTTACTATGGATTTGGTGATGCTAATAGATACACATACTATGCAAAATCCAACAAGATCAAGCAGGTATTCCTTTCTAAGGTTAGAAATCAGAATGGCCTTACTAGAGAAGAATTCGATTCATTACCTGCCCGAGAGCTTCAAAGCATGATTAATGACCCAGTGTTGGTAAAATTCGTCTTTGAGAATAAGAAATACTCACTTGAACAGACAGTTGCAATTGTCAAGAGAATAAAGGTATGGGGGCGCTCCTGAGGTGATTTAGATGTGGACACGCAAGGCTTCATTCACATTTACGGGCGGTATTGCTCTAATCTTGATTGGAATGATGATTTCCAATCACCAAATGATGATTCTAGGTCTTGCTTTTATCGCTTTCATTGTTGTTAACTCATGGGTTAGTGGTCATGGTGATGTAGAGGTCCAAAGGACATTGTCAGCTGATAATTTGTACAAGGGTGATGACTTGTATGTCGAGTTACTTGTCACAAACCGAAGTCGCAGGAAAACTCAGCAATTAGAAGTCTATGACAATGTTCCACATGAGATGAAACTCAGAAGTGGCCTAAATCAAATGAGATTGAATCTCAAGCCTGGTGAAAGTGCTAGAATTCGCTACGTTTTGCGTTGTCCACTACGTGGCCACTATTCCATCGGCCCAGTATCTTTACGATATAGAAACACATTCAATCTATCAGTGGATGAAATGTATGTAGATCATCACTCTGACATCATAATTTTCCCACAGATAAGAGATGTTGAAGAGGCGTTCATCCGCTCTAGAACTGCTAAGATGTATACAGGTGCTACAACATTAAGAACGCCTGGACCGGGAACTGAATTTTACTCTTTGAGAGAGTATGTTCCGGGTGACCCATTCAAGAACATCAACTGGAAGGCTTTTGCTCGAACGGGGGACTTGATGATTAACGAAAAATGTAGAGACGCAGTTACTGACCTCTACATTATACTTGATAGCAGAGACATAGCAAGAATTGGAACTGTCCTGAAGAATCCTCTTGAAATGGGTACCGTCGCTGCTGCGAGTCTCGCATCCTTTTTCATACAAAGAAGAGATTCAGTCTCCCTAACCATATACGACGAAAAGCTCTCATTTTTACCACCCGATACCGGAGATAAGCAGTATTTCAAGATTTTATCATCTTTAGCAGGAGTTGCACCAAGAGGCACAATGCCATTGCAAGCTGTCACAAATAGCTTAGCAGCGAGATTCAGTAGAGGTAGCCCAGTTTTCATTATTTCTTCATGTGAAGGGGATGGAACAGTTCCATCAGCAGTAAGAGATTTGGTAGGAAGAGGGCACGAAGTGACAGTCCTCTCTCCTTCATCTATCGACTTTGAAAGACTTGTGAGTAGAATACCACGCATGTCGTATGAGGTTTTGAAACTGGAGCGTCAAAATAGATTGACATCTCTAGCAGGTTTTGGTAGCCAGGTTATTGATTGGATGCCAGATATGGATTTATCACAAGCATTGTTGCAAGTAAGAGGTTATTGAGGGAAGATTATGGCAGGAGAGGTGACACCACAAGGTGAAGGAGCGAGATCACTCCACTTGCGTCAACTACGTCTTCAGTGGCAAATTGTTACCTTACAAGTCATTGCTACACTTGCATTAGTTTGGATGTACTTGGAGGTAGTATCTACATATGTTGTAGGTAGTATTGATCACACACAATTGTTCGATACAATCGAGGCGGGAACAGATACAGAATTACCACTTGCAGATTGGATATCCGGTAGTAACTCTGAGGGGCTAGCACGATTTTATGTGCCACTTGGATTAGGATTAGGCCTTGGCGGTGTTATGGCCGTTTTGGCATTCCAAACACCTAAGTTCCAGCAACGAGCGAAACTCGCTTTGATTATTGGAGCGATTCTGCTTTTGGCTGGTAGGTTTGTCTTGGCCTATGGATGGCAACTAATTGGTGAGGGATGGAGTGTTCCAGATGAGGATGTAATTCAATTACTGAGGTGGCCTCTGTTAACGATGCTATCATTCATAATTTTGACATTTTATCTCCTACCAGTTATCACAGGCACGAAAGGAATCTGGGGACTCTCCCGAAGAGGAGTAGCATGGTCGATTGGGTTCACGCTTCTATTCTTGGGTGTCCATGCTGTGCTTACTTTCCCACTCATTAGAACCCAATTAGGAAGTTATGGCAGCCAACTGACTACTTTGGAGATAATAGTATCAGAGCCGACGGTTTTTGGATTGGTAACTGCGGAGCAAATCTCGCTTATTTTAATCGCATGTTTGATGATGGTATTCCAGGAGTCTGCATTCGGGGTAATCAGGCAATTAGAATATGCCTACAGACTCCCAGAATCTTGCAAGAGAGATCCTGAGTATGTGGCTCAAATGGATAATATATTGAATGGCCATATCAGACATACCGCTCTATTCCTCAGTCTTACCGTTGTAGCAACAACAGTGGCACTCGGATTCCATTCGGTTTTACTTGACCTTGTGAGTGGTATTACGGGATCGCAGTGGGCTGCTCAAGTCGGCGAATCAATCGAATTAACTCTCACATATGGCTTAGTGATTTCAGCTCTGTTATTCTTAGGAATCATGGCGCTGCTTAGGTTTGTAATTCCTTGGCAGAGGTTTTGGGGTCTAATAGAATCATCATTCAATTCTAGAAATTGATTATTTCGTGTATGCATTTTGTAGAATACGGCCTAGTATTTCCGACAACAGCACAACAATCATTGGTAGACCGCATAGCCAAGAAATCCATAATTGGAATCCAGACAATGAATCTTTTAGTTCATACCCAACATAAACAGCAGCAAATATTGCTGTTAGAAAAATAATTTTCTCAATCCATAGAGGGTAAGGCTGTCCCATTAGCCCACCTACAAATCGATTCCATCCAGCGATTCTTCTAAATCATCAAGTGTTGAATCGGTAAATTCCGTTGATTCTACGGGGTCCGACCTTCTCGCCCATCTAGCATCTAGCCTAGCTAACTCTTCTTCAAGAGTTGCTCTTTCATCACTTTGTGCGATTAAATTTGTGCTGCTATCAAGTATTTCTATTTCCTCATCCACAGGAGTAGATAATTCCGTCCATTCCTCAGTGATTTCGCTTGCTTCGACAGCTACTGCTATTTCTTCATCAATCAACTCGCCTTTCATTTCTTCAATGGCAGTTTCATTTACAGGTTCTCTTTCTCCAGCGGGCATAGAATCCCTTTCGAATGGTAATATTCCATCTCTTTTGAAATCCCACAGCGCTCCTCTAACTTCTCCCTTTACGAATCCACTAGCGTCTAATTGAGTGAGTAATTCTTCTAGAGTTGTGGTTGTTGCCTCAAGTTTAACCGCAGAGCCTGCGTCTCTCATATCAGATTCTAGGTGTATATCATCCAGTGCCTTTTGAATGAGTGACCTGGTCTCTCTAGCAAGGACAGGTAACGATTCAGGCCTTTTTGTATTGTTGAGGAGTGCTTGGACTTGCTCGGGAGGAGCTCCAAGTCTCTCTAGTTGTTCGAGCACGTTTTTTATCCTTCGCAGCATAGTAATAGAGCGATCATAATCCTCTAACAGATTCTCTAGATCTAAAACTAGGCTGGTAACGGTTTCACCAAGTTGGTGCTCGAGTCTTTGTTGAACAGACCATCTTGCTAAACCACGAACAGCACCAGCAGTCTGAGGTACTTGCCTCTCAAGTAAGGACATCACCTCATTAGACAATAGATGACGTGGTGTTCTTGCGACGTGATCCACGCATCCCTGTATCACTTGTAGAGCCCTTTCTACTGCACGATCGAGGAGGGAGACTGAGTAGCCTAAGGTTCTGGCATGCTCTAGTCGCTCCAATACCGGTCCAAGCGTGTTGAATTGTTTATTTTCATGAAGTAGAGCCTGTGCAAGCGGCTCTTCTGACAACCTCGCTCGTAGTAATTCAGCCTCTTTGATATCTGATAGAGCCTCCTCGTGAGCAATAGCAAGCGCCTCTGCTTGGTCAAGTAAATTCGATAACTCACCTTCAGCCTGGCCACGCCTTGCTCCAAGGTCACCTAATTCTTTCAAAACCTGTCTTCTTTCATCCATTAATTCACGCATTTCGGATTGGATATTCGCTGCTCTATTCTCTTGTTCATTAAGACGGATACGATCTTCTTGAGTTCTTTCTCTAGCAACCTTGGCTTCAGCTTCGACCTGTTTTAGCCTTAATTGTGAGTCACTAATTTTAGCTTCAATCTCTGATAACTCACTCTGTGCTCGCCTGTGTTTATCTCTTGTGGCATCGACCTGTTCTTCTATCATTCTCTGCCTTCTCTGATCATCCTCAATTCTCGAACGAATGCTCGCTAGAGTTTCAGAGTATGAGTCTATGTCACTCGATAGTGCGGCTTCTTTGGTTGCCATTTCTTCGATTTTGGCAGATAATTCAGAACTAGCTTTACTATCTCCTAGAATTCTTGCCAATTCAACAGCTCTTTCGCTTAACTGATGTTCGAGTTCATTAACTCGTTTGGATAATCTATCACTTCTAGCTTCAGCATTTTCAGTGCTCGCTTGAGCAGCTGAAATATCGAGTTGCATCTGATCGATAGTCTTGTTATAATTCGCAATCTTGTTTTGAATATCAGCGACTTGTTTATCTGCCTCAATAGCACTTACCTTAGCGGCACTTTCCGATGCCTGGGCGGAGTCCAATGCAACCCTTAAGCTCTCAATATCTCGTAAGGCTTCTGATAATTTTACCTCAGACTGTTCTAATTTTCTTCGCAATCCATCATCAATACCAGTTGATGTATCTATCTTGGTCAATCCAGTTGAAGGGACTGAGATTGTAATGTTGAATTCGTATTTTGTCCTCTCCTTTCGCAGTTTCTGCAAACCTATCTCAAAACCATATAATTGTTTCAAGTTTTGACCTAGCAATGCTTGACGAGATTCTGATCTTGTTCTTGTTGTTGCTAATTCTTCACAGAATTTTTCGAGATTGAAATCTGGAACGTTTCCTGATTCTGGACCCAGAATTGTTCCTGTTGGCAATCTGTGTAATGTCAAAACCCTGCGAGATTCAGTCAGCGAACTTACAGCTTCGACGATTTTTGTTTGCTTAGGGGCTTGAATCGCAACAGGAACTCCTTTGACAAGAGCAACTCTGACGGCTTTTGATGACTTTCCGGCACATAGGTGCCCAGTGAGCCCTTCCTCAACTGCGGAATTTAACATCGAAACTATTGCATCAGTCCCTCCTCTTCCTTCTCGGACTACGTGCCCGTCACTCAATGGTTCTCCGCCCATTCCCATAATTTCAGCTTGACCTTCCATCACAGACGCAATCTGATTGATAAGGCGGCCGTGATCTACGTCTGCTTCGGTCCAAACAGCTAGTGCCACATCACCAGCTTCAGCCAAAAGTAGTGCGCCATCATCTGTATGTAGTGTCCAGTGACCCTCCCCGTCAAGACCCAAATCGGTGGCCATAGCCTTCCTGCCGGCCAAGGTTTCGCCCACTTGCGTAGCTAGGCTATCGGCAGTTGAGGGTAATTCCCCAGCATCATGGATAAGCATCCCAGAGTCAACAGCAATTCCTCCTCTTACCTCTGGTCGCTGCACGAGGTTGTCTAGAATTACGGAAAGGTCTCTAGAGAGTAATCTCTCAAGTGAATCACCTGAACCAATTAAACCTCTCATGTCTGCATTATGTTCGAATGCTTCTGGAATTATTTGAGCAACTGAGCCTAGTGCGCTTTGGCTCCAAGCTCTCGCTACAAGCCTGTGGCCGTCTGCTTCTAGTTCTGTTAATCTCTCTTTTGCGGCAATTCCGCAAAGAAGCGTTTTTCCTGTCGCAGGTTCAGCAACCCACCCTACTATTCTGCCCGAACGTATGATTCTGTGACCGCTTGCAGTAGATCTTCTTCCAAGATAGGTAGTGATACAACCATACTCAAATGGTAAGATAGCTCCATCTTCCACATCTATTTCGTCATCAACTAGCACTCCGTATGGTAAATCGAACACGTCTATCACCTAATAACCGAGTTCAGCATGTCTACATCGCATTCCACTGCGTGTCTCCACCTTGCAATCCTGCCACTGTTTCCAGAAATAACCAAACTTGCGTCATCGCTAATACGGGTTAACAGCAGCATATTTCCTCCTTCTTGCCAAAGTTCCAATCCTCTCCCGATGTTGGATTTCTCTCCCAATCTTTCCATTGCTTGAACAATGTTAGCGGCATTTTCGATGTTTGGAACTTTACCTTTGTTACCAACAAATGCCAGTAATCCATTTTTTTTGGAAATGAGGTATGCTTGGTTTGCTCCTGGAAGGGTGGTAAATCCTGCCAAAATGCGTTGCATCATGTGCGCTCAAATATGTTGAGGGAGAAAAGGCATTCAAGAAGTTTGGCTTTTCAAAACGCCCGTAGGGCGATTTAGGAGGGTTTTTGATTTTGCCAACTACGTTTTCTAAAAATTGAATAAACTCACACTTTATTTAAATTGAAAATTTAATAATCCAATTGATATTTTCAACCGTTTACATCAAAACTAGAACCTCGTGCCCATGACATGGCCGAGATGTTTGAAGTACCCAGTTGTGACAAATGTCGCAACCCGGCGATTCATCATCAGGTATATTCAGGACGGATGATGTGCGGCGCTCACCTTGCTGATAGTGTGAGAAAGAAAGTATCAAAGGCACTCCGAGAGCAACTTCACCTTCCCAAGGGCAAACATACAACAATCCTAGTCGCAATATCTGGTGGTAAAGATTCAGCGGTATTGCTGGAAAGGATCCATGATAATCTAAACCAAAGAAGAGATGTTACTATTGTTGGAGGATGTGTTGATGAAGGTATTGAAGGATATCGTCCTCCGTCTCTTGAATGCGCAAGAGAACTTTGTGAGAGCCTAGGAGTAAGATTTGAGACGGTTTCATACCCTGAGTTAGGGTTCAAAGAGATGGACGAGGTAGCACAAAAGATAATTGAAAAAAAGGACAAGAAAGCTCCTTGCTCGTACTGTGGCGTGTTCAGGAGGCAAGGCATAAATCACCTTGCAGAAAGAGTAGGTGCGGATGTTATCGCATTAGGACACAATCTAGATGATATGGCTCAAACAATAATGATGAACATGCAAAATGGAGACATTGAAAGGACACTTCGACTCGCTCCTCATACGGATACACCGATAGAAGGGATGGCTCCAAGAATCGTGCCACTTAGGTGGGTTCCAGAGCAAGAAATTCACCTCTATGCTCTGCATAAGAAATTGCCAATTCACCACGAGGAATGTCCACATGGGGATGGAGCACTGAGATTTAGACATAGAGAAACTATCGCAAAGATGGAAGCAGACGTTCCCGGAACGAGACATGGCCTACTTAGAATGGCGGATGACATAAAGAAGTTGAGGAAAATGGCAGGCAGCAGCCTGTCTTCTGTTAAGCCAATAAATTGTCCTGAGTGCGGCCAGGTTTGTAGCGGAAGTGTTTGCAAGGCTTGTGAAATGAGTAAACAAATCTCATGATCAAACTCTTCTTTGGAGCCTTTCCATAAATTTGTCAGCACGTCCCAATGATTCAAGACATACTTCTGTGTTTCCTACCTTCAAACTGTCTTTAGCAATGGCAATCGCTTTTTCCACCTCTTTCCTGTCATCATCACCAACACTGATGTTGCTGGCATCACATTGATTTCTCAATATAGCCCACTGTTGAGTGAGATATTCAATTAATTCAGAGGCTTCCTCACTTTCTTTTGATACAGAATCCAAATCTGTCGTCAATTTATCTAGCAAAGATGCGGCACTAGTCCATCTTAAATTTTCAGCTTCCTCTTCAATGGCGGTCAGCCTAGAGTCCCATTCTGCAATATCATCTCTTTGTGCCCATCGTGACACAAGGTGCTTTTTTTGTCTTAGCGCCCTTCTAACATCATCCATTGCTTCTCTCTCTGAGTTAATTTCCCTTATTATTCCATCAGCTAGTCCTTTTGCATGAGCAGAATTTCCCTGTAAAATTGCATCATCAGCATCATCAAGCCTCTGCTCAAGTTGAGTCTTGTCCAAACCATCTGCCGATTTTAGCAATTTTGCCGCATCTTTAACTGATTTTTCGGCAATTATCAGTGCTTTTTCACCAGCTAAAATTTGCTCGGGTATTACCATGGCAAATTCAAAGGCCTGTTTTGGTTTTTCTGAAGCCAATTTTTTCTTTGCTTCCATCAGCAAATCCTCTAAATTTTGCTGCTTATGCTCCGACTTTGAAAGAACGTTGCTAGCTTCTGCAATCGCATTTTCAGCTTTAGCCCACCATTTGATTATTTCAAGAGCGTTTTTCTTAGCTTGTCTGAATAAAGCCTCTCCCTCTCGTAAACTGCCTAATTCTAATTCCCTTTGACCCATATCCCAAGCCTTTCGGGGGCGTTTTACAACAGGTGCAATGTTCTCTGCCTCCGATATAGCCTTCAAGGAATCTTCCTTTATTTCATCAATATCTCCTGCAAGCGAGAGTGTCCGTTCAATATCCTCTTCGGCTTCATCCAAAAGCCGCATTCCCCACTCAGGATCTCTATGACCTTCTTCTCTGCCAGTCATGACTAAACTTGCTGCCTGATCTATTGCAACACCTTCACTTCTTAGATTAAGTATAACAGATTCTAGATTATTTAATCTTACATCAAATTCTTTTCTCGATTGACGCATGTCATCATTTCCATACCAATCGTACAATACCAATGCGAGGGCCATTAAGCACACAAATAATTGGAGATAAGAGGCAAGATTATCGAAGTCTGCAGTGGTTAGCAAGGAAACAGATAGAATTAATCCAAGGAATCCCATAATTGCTCTATACTTCAACACAGAAATATCGCCTCGCAATATATTTCTGCTAGTTACAAAAAGAGCACCTGAGACAGATATTAGTATTGACATCCCTAGGATCTCAGACGTATTTCCCTCGATATAATTCAAAGCTACAATGGTTATTGGCAACCAAAAAATCGTGCAGACTGTTCCAATTCTTGATCTAGCCTGCTTTTCCATACTTCCTAAGTCTTGAACAAAAACAGCCCAGGCTATAATTACCATTGCGTATCTTAAATCCGAATTTAGGGAACCACCGTTAATCGTTGAATTTATTGAGGGCCATGCAAGCCAAATCGAAACTGCAAGCATTAGAATTGCGGAAAATCCTGAAAGTTTCTCTAACCTTTTTTCCCTGAGATCCATTTCAGCCTTGATTGCATCTTCGAGATCAACAAAGCCATCCATGGTTCTCCCTCAGTTGTTCACACATATCAGAATCTCGGTTTATCTCTACTTCTGAGCCACAAAATACCGCATGCCGCAACTACTACGATTACAAACAAATCAAAGAAATCCAACCCAATTCCAGATTCATAATTGCTGGATGAGTGCTTGATAACGGTTTGATTTGAGTCATCAATGTATGATAAATCGACTGAAAAAGAATCAAACCAGTCTAAATCGTCTTCAATCAAAACCAGTTTAGTTGAGGTTTTTTGGTAATTAGATGACTCAACAATCGAGGTAACACACTCATATTTCGTACACAGCATAAATTCTGTATCCGTAGCTCCATTATTTTGCACTGTAATCCAGAATTGATTTTTTCCAGGACTCACATCTTCAGACACAGCCATGATTCCGATTATTTCCAAATCTCTCTGAATTGGTGGAGCGATTGCAATACTTTGCAAAAAACTTGCAGAATTACCCTTAGTATCAACAGTAGTAATTCTGAGTGGATGACTGCCTATACCTGGGTTTGGGAGCTCATAAAATTGTGCGTTATCCCAGCTGATATTGGAAACATTTGTTCCCAAAAATTCAATTGCAAATTTAATTTTGTCAATTGAATCATGGTCGTCATAGGATTCGGTTAAATCAAGCTTTATTCGATCACCCAATCTTGCAGGAGAATTCACCTCCTCCCAGCCTGTTGTTACGAACACCGAGTTATCGACTCCAGATCCATCATAACCAATTTCTGTCAAATCTTCATTTGGCCGCTTTTTTAGTAATTTGGAAATTACGACTGGAGGGGCATTATCTTTCAAACTTACATTCCAAGTTTTACTCGTTTTGTGTCCTACATCATCAGTTACATTAGCCATCAACCAGTATTGAATCTCATTCCTTTGTTTATGCCTTTCAGTAATATTATCACTGATTGAGTTTAATTTTGAATCAACGTTGAACTGAGTAGTGAGATTTGCACCCGTATGATACCAGTCTTGCGACTTGTTGCTGGTCCAGACAATCTCCAGAGCAGTATCATGATCATCACTTACATTCAGGTCAAGATGAAACACGCCGGGGGATATCTCAAAATTGTCATCAGTGTTGTGTATCATTGGTGAATCATCATCAAGAATAAAACTTCGATTGAGGATACTAACCAATCCCCCCTCATCTGTGCATTGAACAGATACGTCTAGCAAGGAGTCCGGTTCGAAAGATGACAAATTGATACCTTTGCTAATGTTGTCTCCAAAAATGTTCCATTCACATTCATGTTTTGAAAGAGGGGCGTCATTGATGGTCACTTCGAAATCATACGATGTGTTTTCCCATGGCAGTGCATTACTCTCAATCATCGATAGTTGTGGAGGTGAATTGAGTCCTAGGCTAATAGTGTAAAAACCGGACACTGAGGATAGATTTCGAGCAAGTGAGAACTCGTTAGCATTTCCGCTAATCCACTCATTGAGGGGGCTTGAGAGATACTGGTATTCTCCACCGGTTTTTATTGTTAGAGGGGTTGATTGGCGCAAATCATTTTGAAATGGCACCTCTAATCTCATAAGTTCAATGTGGGACCTTGATGATGATATATCAGCAGTCTCATTCCAACCCCAACTGTAATGACTGAGGTTGATATCTGATGTGATTGAAATGTTATTGAAAGACACATCATTATCATCAATAATACAACAGTTTGCCTCTTTACCATTGAGATAAATTACAGTCTCTAAAAGAGTATTGAGGTTATTCACGTCTCCATCAAGAAACCTCTCCACTTGACTTTCGATTCCAGCGTTAACACCTGGTATGAAAGGTAAACCCAACCC
>CEUV01050240.1_pt1 | contig 13151 bp, 8 predicted proteins | sample 356401 | NCBI WGS metagenome assembly CEUV01 (sample SAMEA2622710, study PRJEB7988) | marine metagenome | isolation source: saline water (ENVO:00002010), including
GTGCTGCTCTCACCTTCACCCTAGACCACCCACAGATTTTTTGTATGACTACGGTACTTTTCTATTTCCTTGGCCTTATCGGTCTTGTCTCAGCATTTTCAGTTGTCTGGGCACACAACCCTGTGCATTCCGTCCTTGCGCTGGTTGCTGCTTTCGCTGGAGGTGGATGTATCTGTCTTTTGATGGACCTTGACTTTTTTGGACTTACACTTTTGGTTGTTTATGTAGGAGCAATTAGTGTTCTCTTTCTTTTTGTTATTATGATGTTGAACTTGAAGGAAGAAAGCATCAGTTTGAAAACAGCACCCTCTCTTCTGCTTGGATTGACTTTTATTGCTTTGTTTTACTACATTCTTCACTCTGCCCTTATGCCAACCTTTCCAACTCCAGGAAACCTCCCCCCTTTGGGCGGGCATATCGGGCCGGACCCACTCGGGTTGATTAACCTTCTTCCAGAAATTGAAGACCAAACAACCTTGGTCACTGTGGGAATTCAACTCTTCGGGGCAAAGATTGCGGAAGTTATGATTGCAAGTGGTATTCTTTTGGTAGCTATGGTAGGGGCTATTCACCTTACTCTTGAAAAGAATGCACACACAAAAACGCAAAACCCAGTCTCTCAGATGATGCGAGATGCGAGTCGATCCACTGTCAAGTATGCGTATAAACCTTCTCAAGACTGATCTCTCTTGAAAAGGGTATAATTAATTTTTTATTTATATTTCAGGGTCGGTTGGCTTTCCAAGAAAATCCTTTTTGTTGACCCGAAAAAAGAGGGTGAAAAGAGAAAGTCTTTGATTTTCTTTGAAAAAAAAAGACCAGTCTTTTCAGAGTCCACCCCACCAGTAAATAGTTACAAAAAGGAAGAGCCAGACAACATCGACGAAGTGCCAATACCATGCTGCGGCTTCAAACCCAAAGTGGTGTCGGGGAGTCATGTGGCCTTGAAGCTCTCGCCACATACAAATCCCAAGGAAGATAGATCCAATACACACATGAAATCCGTGGAACCCTGTTGCAAGGAAGAAGACAGACCCGTACACCGAATCAGACATTGAAAAGGTTGCTTCCATATACTCAAGAGACTGAAGCATAGTAAAGATTGCTCCGAGTGCAAGAGTGTAAGTCAGTCCGTCTTGGGTGTTTTCGTGATCGTTATTCACAAGAGCATGGTGTGCCCAAGTGACAGAAGCTCCAGAGGTCAAAAGAATCAAGGTGTTCAAAAAAGGAACACCCCAAGGATCCAAAACCTCGATTCCTTTTGGAGGCCACATAGCTCCAATTTCTACAGTGGGAGCAAGGCTTGAATGGAAGAAAGCCCAGAAAAAGGCCAAGAAAAACATAACCTCACTCACGATGAAAAGAAGCATTCCCCATCGAAGGCCGGCTTGGACAGTCATAGTATGGTGGCCTTCGTAGGTTGACTCACGAACAATATCTCGCCACCATACGTACATCACGTACAGAATGATTGCGAATCCGAGGAAGAAAAGGTTTGATCCTCCCTCAAACCCGTGCATAGAAAGCACGGCTCCAATGGTGAGACACAAAGCTCCAAGAGAGGCAAAAAAGGGCCACGGACTTGGGTCCACCAGGTGGTAAGGGTGACGTTGCACTGAAGTTGATGCCATTGTAAAAAGAGAAATACACTCACAGTGTGTGGAAAAAAGGAAAGAAAGGTTTTTGAGAAAAGAAGGAAAAGACTTTCAAAGTCTCTTTCTGACCGACAAAGAAAACCATCCAAAGAAAAAAAGATCAGATATCTTCCATCTTTACTCGAAGCCAGTCAACGTACTGAGGCATGGTGACAGACTCCACAGCAATCGGCATAAACCCATGGTTCATTCCACAAATTTCACTACATTGTCCATAGAAAAGACCGACTCGATCCATGTACAGAGAAACTTGGTTCAGTCGTCCAGGAACAGCATCACACTTCAATGCAAGACTTGGAACAGCCCAGCAATGAAGAACGTCTGCACTTGTAATAAGAACGCGAACGTGTGAGTGAACAGGAAGAACAACCCGGTTATCAACCTCAAGCAATCGAAGATCACCTGGAAGAAGGTCGTCCTCTGCAATCATATACGAATCATATACAATTGAAGTTTCGTTATCCTGAGCATAATCTGAATACTCATAGGTCCAATACCATTGGTGACCAACAACTTTCAAAGTAATTGCCGGGTCAACCACCTCATCCATTGAGTAAAGCAATGCAAAAGAAGGCATTGCAATCAACATAAGAATAAGACTTGGGGTCACGGTCCAAATAATTTCAAGTTCTGTTCCGTGGGTGGTTGAATCCGCACCGATACTTGTCCCTTTTACGAAGTGCATAAGACATCGAACCATAAGGAAACAAACCATAACCACAATTGCGATCAAGAAAAACATAATATCGTGGTGAAGATCATAGATCCCAGCCATTGCTGGAGATGCAGGATCCTGAAACCCATATTGCCATGGGATAGCGTGATCAGCGTACACAGTGAACATCAAAAATCGAAAGAAAAAAGAAAGGAAGGCTCCTTTCTGCAAGAAAGAAAAAGAAAAAAGGGTGACGGAAGGAAAGATTTTTTGATCGAAAGCTTCCCTATGGAGGGACACACCCTTTGTTTCAGAAAGAAAAAATCTACTTTTGTGGTCTCTTCCTTTGACACAAAGAAAGAGTGTCCCTTCAAAAAGGAAAAACTCTCTCTCTTTCCTATGATCGACACAGGATTCGAACCTGTGACACCAAGAGCTTCAATCTTGTGCTCTACCAACTGAGCTAGTCGATCCTAAAAAAGAAATCAAAGGATTTTTGAAGGAAAAAAGGAGGGTTTTCTAAGAAAAAACCCGACCAAACTGGGATTCGAACCCAGAACTCCCGCATTAACAGTGCGACGTTCTACCAAATGAACTTTTTGGTCGTTTTCCAAAAGGGCGGTTAACCTTGAAAAGTCTTCACATACGAAAACTTTTTCGAAAGAAGAGGAAGAAAACCCTTCCTTTCTAACAAACAAAGAAAACCAAACCTTCTCATCGAAGAACAAGGGAAAGGGCAACATATTTAGCCCCAGTCAAGAAAGCTTGTGGCCAAAGACCAAACCCAAGAATAAGAAGGGTCATTCCGCCAATCAGCCCTGCTTGATAGTCATCAGGGGTTTCCCATTCATGAACATCTGTGGGCTGGCCTTCAAAATACATAATACTTACAAGTCGAAGATAATAGAAAGTTGAAACAACGGAAGTAAGAAGACCCAAAAGAGCAATCCCATAGGCGTGGGCTTCAACGGCTGCCATAAGAACAAGAGCCTTTGAAGCAAATCCAGCAAGTGGGGGAATCCCAGCCATGCTAAGAACGCCAACACTGAGGCAGAAGGCCATCATTGGGTGGGTGTGTCCTAGGCCTTGAAGCTCATGCAATCGAAGAATCCGTCGGCTTTCTCCTGCACTTCGAAGAGAAAGAAGGATTCCGAACACCAAGAGAGACATACAAATATACAGACTCATGTACACAAGGGTTGCTGTATACCCGCTTTCTCCAACACAAGAAAGTGAGAGAAGAATCCATCCCACATGTCCAATTGAAGAATAAGCAAAAACCCGCTTCAACTTTGTTTGGGCAAGAGCTCCCCAGGCTCCCACAAGAAAGGAAAGACCAGCACATCCTCCGAGGAGAATACCCCAGGCTTCATACATGGAAGCTGGTGAAAGACTGAGGATTCGAAGAATCAAACTAAAGAGTGCCATCTTTGGTCCCACCGCAAAGAAGGCTGTCACCGGTGTTGGTGCACCTTCATACACATCAGGAACCCAAATATGGAAGGGAGCAGCTCCCACTTTAAACATAAGACCGACCCCAAGACAAAGAAGTCCCATAAGAAGAGGAGTATCAAGAGTGGTCGATTCTGAAGCTTGAAGAAAAAGGGAAATATCATCCAATTTTGTAAACCCGGTCAATCCATAAAGAAGACTTGCCCCAAAAAGGAAGATAGCAGATGCAAGGGCCCCAAGAACAAAGTATTTCAACCCAGCTTCAACAGAAAGCACACTCTGACGTTTTGAAGCTGCAAGAACATAGAGACACATTGATTGAAACTCAATGCAAAGGTACACCATCAAAAAGTCATTTGCTTGGACAAGAAGAATCATACTCAGTCCCGCGTACAAAATAAGGGCGTTCACTTCGTAGGGAGGAAGGCGATCCAAAAAGTGTGTATGGTAGGATCCCGCAAGAAGGATGGTTGCAAGAGTCGCACAAAGCAAAAGAACACTGAGGTAGGAAGCCAAAGGATCCAAACAAAGCCCTTTATTAAAAATCTCTCGATCGATCCCATCCACTCCATTCATATAAAGAGTGGCAGTCAAAAGAAGAGTGAACCCTCCAAGCAATCCATATGGGCCGCTCAAAGCCGGATACTTGTAAGATTGCGTGGTTGCAATCCATACAGCCCACATGAGAAGGAAAAGCCCCATAAGACTGAGATAGGTCTCTGGAAGGAAGTAGACCCAATCATAGTGAAAGAAAGATTCGGGATGGTCATACCCGTGCAATCCTGGAAGACTGAGAGTTTCAGCTTGGGCGCGGGCAATTGCCAAATCTTCGGTCGGGCTCGGAAGAAAGGGGGAGAAAAATGCCAATGGTTGAGAAGAAGGGGAGTGCATAATCAACAGAAAGGGTCCACGAAACCCAGGAAAAGAAAAAAAGCCAACAGACCTTGTGTGCCTGTTTTGAAAGGCAGTCTTCGGAAGAGAGTTTTGAAGAAAAACTCTCTCAGAGAAGGTGCGCCATCAGATGGGCCAGACTTGCATGCATAGGATTCAAAAGTGCATCTGGATAAATTCCAAAGAAAACAGCTCCACCCAAAAGAGGAAGGAGAAGAGCAAGTTCCCGCCGATTGACATCCGCATGTGCTTTGAGTGCCCAAGGCTTTGGGAGTCCAAAAATAATTCGGTTACACACCCAGAGTTGGTATGCACCACCAAGGATCATTCCAAGAGCACCTCCAAAGGCAAGAACCGAGCTTACACTGAAACACCCGCAGAGAACCAAAAACTCTCCGACAAAGGAAACTGTTCCTGGGAGACCAATGTTTGCCATAGAAAGAAAGACAAAGATTGCTCCAAAAAGAGGCATTGTAAGGACGAGACCTCCGTAGTAGTGTACCAATCGAGTCTTATATCGGTCATACAAGGCTCCAATCATCACAAAAAGGGCAGAACTGACAAATCCGTGTCCCAACATGAGGAAAAGAGCTCCTTCAATCCCTGTCTGAGTCAAACTAAAGATTCCAAGAGTGACAACCCCCATGTGTGCAACCGAGGAATAGGCAATGATTTTCTTCAAGTCAATTTGTCGGATGGTTGTCAAGGAAGTATACACAATAGCAGCCAAACTCAAAGTACAGACCAAGGGACTGAAGTACACACAGGCGTCTGGCAAAAGGGGAAGAGAGAGTCGAAGGAATCCGTACCCTCCGAGCTTCAGCATAATTCCAGCAAGAAAAACAGACCCTCCAGTCGGTGCCTCAACGTGGGCCTCGGGCAACCACACATGCATAGGGACCATAGGAATCTTGACTCCAAAGGCAACAAAAAAGGCCAACCATACAAGAAGCTGGCGTTCAAAGGAGAGTTCACAATTCGCAAGAACAGTAAGGTCGGTTGTTCCCGCCTCAGTTGCCAGAAGGACAAGGGCAAGAAGCATAAGGACAGACCCGGCCAAGGTGTACAGGAAAAACATGTAGGCTGCTTGAATCTTTCGAGATCGAGATCCCCAAACCCCGATAATCACATACATTGGAATAAGGACAGCCTCGAAAAAGATATAAAACATCAAAAGATCCAAACTCAGAAAGACTCCCAGAGTAAGGCTTTCCAAAACAAGGAAAGCAATGAAATAGTCTTTCACACCATAATTCAAGGTCCATCCTGCAAGAAGGCAAAGAGGAACCAAAAGGGTGGTCAAAAGAACCAAAAAGATTGAGATTCCATCGATCCCAAGAATAAAGTTGATCCCATATTCTTGGAGGTAAGGAAAGGTGGTCACCATTTGGTACTTCGGGGTCGCACTATTGAATTGGGTGTACACTCCAAGGGAAGCAACCAAAGTTGCACAGGACGCGCTCAGGCCAACAATTTTTTGGGTTTCCACACGGTCTGCGGGAAGAAGGAGGATGAGTCCTACACCGAGAAGGGGAAGAAAAAGCAAGACTGGTAGAAGAAACATACAAGAAAGCAAAAAGGAAAGGGTTTCTCAGTGCACCAAAAAAGATTTGTTTTTCAAAGAAACCAAAAAAAGAGAACTCAGACTGCAAGTCCAAGAAGACTGATTCCTGCCAACAAAAGAGCAAAACCTTCATCTGGACCGAATCCAAGAGAAAGAACCCCTGAAGCTGGTCCAAGAAGACTCAAAAGAAGAAGAATCAGACAAAAGGCAAGAACAGATGCATAATGTGGAAGACTTGTCCAGGATCGAAGTCGAAGCACTGGAAGAAGAGACCCTGCACTAAACTTTGCACCCGTTGGACCAAAGACTTCAAGAAGACCTTTATCAATGGTCTTGAAGGTCACGTGGTATCCGAAGAAAAGAGCAGTCCACCCGAAGACTTCAGCATAAATTTTATCAATAAACCATCGTTTGTTTGTGAAAATATAAAAAGTCCGAACACTCTGACTTCGAGTAAGGGCTGCCAGTGCCATCTTTCGAAGGGGACCAAGGTGTACAAGGTAGGCCAAGGTTGCTCCAAGGGTGGTTGCAATCAAAGGTGCAACCTTCGCTGAAAGCGGTACAAGCTCAGCCTCGAACCCTTGGGTCAACCCTCCAGCAGCAACCAGAGACCCTCCCCAAAAGGGAGTCCCCAACCCAGTGAAGGCTTCTTTCAATCCTTCTGCTCCAAAAATCGAACAGGTTGTAAGAACCAACAAAGGAATAAGAATAGTCCAGGATCCTTCGTGGGCAAGAAGAATACCAGCCTTTGAAGTTCGACTCTCTCCCCAGAAAACCATAAAGAGAAGGCGGAAGGAATAGTACGAAGTACAGAAGGCTGCAAAAATTCCAAGAAGGTAGGCCAGAAGCCCGGTTGCCATCCCACGGGAATAGGCAGCTTCAAGAACAAGGTCCTTTGAATAAAAGGCTCCAAGGTAAGGAAACCCAACCAAAGCGAGACTTCCAACAACCATACATGCGTAGGTAAAAGGAAGGAGACGGGCGAGTCCTCCCATCTTTCGCATATCTTGTTCTCCTCCAATCGCATGAATCACAGATCCAGCACAAAGGAAAAGAAGGGCTTTAAAGAAAGCGTGAATGATCATGTGATAGAGAGCAACCGCGTACGCACCAACTCCTGCTGCAAACACCATATATCCCAGCTGACTACAAGTTGAGTAGGCAATCACTCGCTTCATATCATTCTGGGTCAGCCCAGTCACGGCTCCAAGAAGGGCGGTGGTTGCCCCTACAACGGTGACAACCTGAAGGGCGATCGGTGCATACGCAAGAAGAGGGCTGACTCGTGCCAAAAGAAAGACCCCAGCAGTAACCATGGTCGCAGCGTGAATCAAGGCTGAAACAGGGGTCGGTCCTTCCATCGCATCAGGAAGCCAGGTGTGAAGGCCAACCTGTGCGGACTTTCCAATTGCACCAATGAAAAGAAGGCAGCCAATCGCTGTCAACGCATGAACCTCGTACCCAAAAAAGATAAGAAGGTCTTCTGCATGAAGGTGTGCAGTGCTGAAAACAGTGGCATAGTCCAAAGACTTGAAAAGGGCATAAATTCCAAAAATTCCAAGGGCCAAACCAACGTCTCCAACTCGGTTCATAATCATTGCTTTAATCGAAGCCTTATTTGCTTGTGCCCGAGTAAACCAAAAGTTGATAAGAAGGTAGGATGCAAGACCAACACCTTCCCATCCAAGGAAAAGAATAAGAAAGTTATCCCCTGTGACCAAAAGCATCATAAAGATAGTAAAGGTCGACAAGTAGGTCATGAAACGTGGAAGGTGGGGATCCGCACTCATATACCCAATAGAATACAAATGAACCAAGCTTGAAACCCCAGTAATCATGCAAAGCATAACCATTGTAAGGGTGTCAAAAAGGAAGCCCCATTGTGCATCAAAGGCCTCGGAGTGGACCCATCGCCCAAGAGTCAGTGTACAAGGGGACCCACCATATCCGACCTCGTACAAACCGATAAAACTGAGAAAAGCAGAAAGGGCGACCGCAGTCGTGGTGAGAAGAGCTGTTCCTCGACCTCCCATGGCTCGTCCAAAGAAGCAGCCAAAAAGAGTTCCAAGAGTGGGAAGCAAGAGAAGAACCAGATACATAGTGAAAAAAATGGTCTCCAAACCATGGTTGGTTTGATTGTGTGCCACCCTCCAAAAAATCTGTGGGTGGTCTAGGGTGAAGGTGAGAGCAGCACCTGGATTCGAACCAGGACACTCGAGGTCATGAGCCTCGCAGCCTTCCAATTGGCCCATGCTGCCGTGGCTCAGTCTTTGAAAGAGACCCTCTCTTTCTTTGACCCTATGGGAAAAAATACACATACTTGAGCGTATGCTCAAGGAAGGGTTTACATTGGAAGAGCGTTCAATCCAAGAAGAAGACCACTCAACATACAGACCCATCCAAGGGAAAGAGGGAGGAAGACCTTCCACCCAAGGGCCATAAGTTGGTCATATCGGTATCGAGGAAGACTGGCTCGAACCCAAATATACCCAAGAAGAAGGAAGAGGGTTTTGACTGCATACCAGAACCCTCCAGGAATCATGGTCAAAGGAAAGACCATAAGAGGAGGGTGCCACCCACCAAGGAAGAGAAGGACAAGAAGGGCAGACATGAGAATCATGTTTGCATACTCTCCAAGAAAGAAGAGGGCAAACCCCATAGACCCGTATTCAACGTTGTACCCTGCAACCAACTCCGCCTCCGCTTCTGGAAGGTCAAAGGGTGCTCGATTCGTTTCCGCAAGACAAGAAATGAAGAAAAGAAGAGCAATAGGGAAGAGAGGGAGGACAAGCCAGACTTCCTCCTGGGCTTTCACAATAGAAGCAATTTGAAGAGACCCTGTACAGAGAAGGACGGAAATCAAAATAAGTCCAATAGAAACCTCATAGGAGACCATCTGTGCGGTCGATCGGAGGGCTCCAAGAAAGGCATACTTTGAGTTCGATGCCCACCCTGCAATAATGATTCCATACACCCCCAAAGACCCTGTTGCAAAAATATACAAAATTCCAAGATCAAGGTCCACAAGAACAGCATCCTCTGAAAGAGGAAGAGCAGCCCACCCCATCATTGCAAAAATAAAGGTAAGGACTGGGGCGGCAACAAAAAGGTGAATATCTGAAAGGGTAGGAAGGGCAGCCTCTTTCACAAGAAGCTTCAAAGCATCCGCAAGGGGCTGGAAAAGCCCCCAGAGACCAACCACATCGGGCCCCTTTCGTCGTTGCATGGCCCCCATAATCTTTCGCTCTGCAAGGGTAAGGTAGGCAACCGCAATCAACAAAGGAAGAAGAAGACCAAGAATCTGGGTAAGTTGGAAGACAAAGGTAAGAAGTGTCATTCAGTCAAAGAAAGAAAAAGGAGACTGGTGGAAGCTTTCTTTCTGTACAAAAGAAAAAGAAAGAAAAACACAAGAAAAAAGACTGAGTTTTTCAGAAAAAAGAGTCTGAAAAAAGAAAGACTTCCTTTCTTTCCTGCTCCCTACGGGATTCGAACCCGTGTTTCAACCTCGAAAAGGTTATGTCCTTACCCCTAGACGAAGGGAGCCTTCTTTCTGAGAACCTTCTTCAGAAGGAGAGGGGCTCGAACCCCCAACGCCGGTTTTGGAGACCGCCATTTTACCATTGAAACTATCCTTCCAAATCTGAGCCTACGTTGGTTCGAACAACGGACCTCACCCTTATCAAGGGTGCGCTCTCCCGACTGAGCTACAGGCTCCAAAGGGCGCGAAAAGGGTGCACACACTCAAAGGTCTGCGAAAAGGAAAGGAGTCTACGCCTAGAAGGACTCGAACCCTCAATCTTCGCATCCGAAGTGCGACGCCCTATCCATTGAGCTATAGGCGCGTTCTATCCTCAGTGAAGGTTCAAAGCCTCTTGAAGGTAGATACAGAAAAGCATAGTAAACACGTATGCCTGAATCCCTGCAATTCCGAATTCCACTCCGGTCAAGATAACAATGGCTCCAAAAGGAAGACTTCCCGCAAGAGTAAGCAAAGGTGACCCACTCAGAACCATAGTCCATACAAACCCAGCAAGAATCTTCAAAAGACAGTGTCCCGCAAGCATGTTTGCTGCGAGTCGAACCCCAAGACTGATCACCTTAAAGACGTAGGAAATCAGTTCAAGAAGAACAAGGAAGGGTGCAAGTCCAAGAGGGGTTCCTGCAGGAAGAAGGAGGCTAAAGAAGTGAAGCCCATGGCGTGAGAACCCAATAATCACAAGCCCAATAAAGAGGGAAAGGGACAATCCAAGGGTAAAGATAAAGTGGGAGGTCGGTGTAAAGGAATAGGGAACCATTCCGATAAGGTTACATCCCAGAATCAAGGTAAAGACCACATAGATAAGAGAAAGGTAGGGGTAGCCTTCCTTTCCAAGTTGGTCTCCAACCAACCCTTTGATAAAGGTATACTGAGACTCCACACAGACCTGGGTGTAGGTCGGAACAAGCTTTCCTCCTGTTCCTTGAAGGGTGTAAACGTAGGCACCCAAAAGCAGACTCAACCCCAAAACGGTCATGAGGAAGGAGTTTGTGATGGAAAGATCGAGCCCTCCAACCCGAAGGGTGAGAAGTCGAATGATGGCGAACTGTTCCAAAGGACTGAAAACCATAAGTGTGTACAGGATGAGCATCAAAACCGGACTTTTCCAAAGAAAAAAGCGAAAGAGAAAGAATCCTTTCAAGAGACCGGACAAAGTGTCACCATTAAACCGGTCGCAGACAGAAAAACAAAAGAAAGATCTTCTACGATAGACCGCCTCTAGGGAAGTCAGTGCATTCAGAAAAACCTACACGATCCTTTTTCGACCCGTCTTTTTCTGAAGGTTCGCTGTACCGGAAGACTGGGACCGCGATGGAGGGCTTTCCACTTTGGCAGTGTAGCTCAGTGGTACGAGCATAGGATTCATACTCCTAGGGCCGTGGGTTCGATCCCCACCGCTGCTACCGCTGAAAAAGTATTCGTGGAATCGTAGGGAGAGAAGATGCACCAGGGGGATGCCCTGGTCTTCTAGGAAAGGGACGTACACCAGAACGAAAAGCAAAACTTTAGCACACCGCGACAAAGTTTTGATTTCCCAAGAGCACAAGCTCAGACAGAACAAACACCGGGGGAAGTGAAACATCTCAGTACCCCGAGGAAGACTGATCAACCGAGACTCCGGCAGTAGATGCGATCGACCCCGGACCAAACCTCTCTTTTTTTGGTGAAAAACCCCAAAGAAGGTCAACCTTCTTCTTTTCTTGAACCGTGGTGGAATCCCGGGCCAAAGAAGGTGAAAGCCCTGTACAGGAAAGACTGGGTCGACAGAGAAAAGAATGAGTACATCGGATCACACCGATGGAAGACAGGGGGACCACCCTCTGAAGGTTGGATACCTAGAAGAACCGATAGCGCAGGATGTACCGTGAGGGAAGGGTGAAAAGAACCGATCCGGAAGACTTCTTCCGAAGAATGAGGACTTGAAAAGAACCTGAATCCTGGTGCACATCAAACGGTCGGAGCCAGACATGGTGACGGCGTACCTTTTGCATAATGGGTCAGCGAGTGTAGATTCACCTGTACAAAAAAAAACCAAGGCTTGAGCCCAAAGGTGGAGGCAGGAGGAAACCCGAGTTTACAAAGGCTTCTTTCTTGGTTTTCAAAGAAAGGATTTTCTCTTGAGCGTATGCGATAAGGGTTTTCCCTTTCTTTTCTGTGTATAGGGGGTGTACGACCCGAAGCCAGGCGAGCTTTCCATCTCCAGGTTGAAGTCGAAAGTCTTTCGATGGAGGACCGAACCGGTGAATGTGGCAAAATTCTCGGATGAGGGGTGGAAAGGAGTGAAAGGCTTACCAAGCCTGGTGATAGCTGGTTCTCCGCGAAATCTATGTAGGTAGACTAGACCCAGACTCCTTTTCGGAGGTAGAGCACTTGTTGGATGACGGGAGCCCAAACCTTTACGAAGTCCAAGAAAACTCCGAAGGCCGACAAAGGGTGGGTATCTGGACAGACTCTGGGCGCGAAGGTCCAGGGTCGAGAGGGGAAGAGCCCAGACCGTCCGTTAAGGTCCCAAAGTGTGCCCTGAGTGCGCAAGGAAGTCAGAAAACAAAGACATTCAGGAGATGGGCTTGGAAGCAGCCGTTCTATGATGATCGCGTACCAGCGCACTGAATGAGTTTTTTGGCGCCGACCATACTCGGGACTGAAGGGCACCACCGAAACGACGGAGAACGATTCGTTCTGGTAGCGGAGCGTCCTGTGTTCCTTTGAAGGAAAAAGGATACTTTTTCTGGAGGACTCGGGAGTGAGCATGCTGACATGAGTAACGAGGCTCGGGGAGCCAATCCCCGTCGCCGTATGCGCACGGGTTCCACAGCACTGTTGACCATCTGTGGAAGACACGGATCCTAAGAAGATGAGAGAAGTCTCACTTTGATGGAGGATGTTTTTGAAGGACGGCTTTCTTTCTCTGAGGTTTTTTCTTTGGGAAGAAAGGTCTGAGAAAAGAAGGTCCAGGAAAAGTTCAAAAACCCTGTATCCGTACCTAAACCGACACTGGTGCGCGGGTCGAACAGACTCAGGCGTCGAGAAACCCATGGTTAAGGAACTCGGCAAATTCACTCCGTACGTTCGCAAGAAGGAGGGCTCCAGTCTGACTGGAGTCGCAGAAAAATGTGGCCGGGGACTGGTTATTAAAACCACAGGTCTCTGCAAAGTCGAAAGACGACGTATAGGGACTGACGTGTGCCCAATGCCCGTCGTTGTACAGGACCGGTGTTTGCCGGAAATCGAAAACCGGGCCAATGGCTGCTGTATCACTGACAGTACTAAGGTACACCAAAGCTGCCTTCGAACAGACCACTCTATGCGGGAAAAAATCTTCACCCGCAGGACACCAACGACCCTTTAGGGTCTAGTAGGATCCTCAGAGACTCTATGTGGTCCACTCTGAATCTT
>CEUV01004413.1_pt1 | contig 13144 bp, 8 predicted proteins | sample 356401 | NCBI WGS metagenome assembly CEUV01 (sample SAMEA2622710, study PRJEB7988) | marine metagenome | isolation source: saline water (ENVO:00002010), including
CGAGATCTTGCGCGCGATCACGAACGAGGAGCCGCACACCGCGAGCACCACGAAGCGACCGCGTGACGCGCGATTGGCGACTCGACGCACGCTCGTGGCGTCGCCGAAAAAGCTTGGACTCGAGGACAAGGCGGCGTTGGAGATGGTTCGCGTCAAGCAGCGACGTTTGGAGGAGGAGTCGACCGACTTGTCTCTAGCGCCCGTCGCTCGAGCGTTACAGTTGCAGCGCGGAGACCAAGGTGCGAAACACGACGTACCGAACGGGGCGGTTGTGTCCGACGAGTTTCAAGCCGATATTTGGTTGCGACAGCAAGAACTCGCCTTTATCGCGTGGTTGAACCACACCATCGTCGTCGACGACGCGGGAACGATGGGCGATGACTCTCCGACTGAAAATCGCGGTGGGAACGCCTCGGCGAGAGAGATGAGACAGATCGTCCGTAACAAGCTCACGTCGCTGTACAGCTACGACGATGAGCTCGGGCGCGTTTTCAAGAAGACGTACAGGCACGTCGACAATACGCGCTTCAGGTTGAACACCGGTCAGACTTTCATGGATAACGTCGCGCTCAAGGAGGATTTCATGAGAGCGTTGTCCTCGTACTCGCCGTTCTGGCTCCAACTCGGCGTGGACGTCGTCGTCGGTGGCGGCGTCGCGTGGAAACGCTCGAACGACTTGAGCGATATTCAGCGGGAATGCATCGCGACGTTGTGTCGAGATAGGGATTTGGAGATTGAATTCGGTACCGGTCACACGCCCGGAGCCCCACCGTTCGCACAAGGGTACGAAGAGGCTCTCAGTAGAAATGTCCTCAAACGCGTTTTACTTTTGGTATTTATTTTGGATCGCGCCGCCATGAGCGGAGTGCCGCCGAGTACTCCTTTACTCATGCGTCCGCATGCTGCGCTCAAGCGAAGCGAGGACGTACTGCGTGCTGCTCTCCAGGGGTCGATGTATGGAGAAGGTGACATCATTCGTAATCTGAGTCAGTGCTCGTACAAGCTGCGTTACCGACAAAATCCGATTCGCGAGTACGATTTCCAATGCACGAACTTGGCGGTTGATCTTCGCGACGGCGTGCGCTTGTGTCGTCTCATGGAGGTGTTGAATGCTGACGTTCTCTTCATGAGTTACGACGACAAGAACAAGGAGTGGAAACGCAGTTTATTGAGTGAAGTGCACTTTCCGTGCGCCTCGCGTAGTCATAGAATACATAACGTCGAGGTGGCGCTTCGCGCCATCAAAGACCAACAGGTTGGATTGCCGGGCACGTGGAGTCGAATCAAGGCGGAGGACATCGTCGACGGTCATCTCGAGCACACGATGGGTTTACTGTGGGCGCTGATGATGCATTACTCTGCGCCAGGTTTGCTGTTGCCGAAGTCTCTGGACGCGGAAATTACGCGCTTGGGCGGTAAAGTCCCCGACGTGAAGCGCATCGAGCGATTGTCTGCGGCGAGACGAGGCAATTCAGTCGTCGAGGCACCGCAGTGTGCCATGGAGGCGCGTCTGTTCGCCTGGGCCCGCGCGGCGTGTGCCACTCAGAGTGTTGAACTTAACAATCTCGGCAGCGCATTTACCGATGGTCGCGCGTTGTGCGCTGTCATTCGCGCGTACGCGCCGATGATGATTCAGAAACGTCGCGTCGGTAACGCACCGCTGAAACTTGGAGATCCGAACGCTGACGTGGCGAGACAAGCACGAGGCGTCGCGCGAGACAATTTTGCCGCGGTCTCCAAGGCACTTCAAGCGCTTGGTGGTGTGCCGAGTCCAACGTTTGATATCCGACACTCGCACTCAGCGGATTGTGAGTCACCCGATCCCCGAGCGGTGAGTGGGTATTTACTCTTCTTGAGCGCTAGACTGTTGCTCCTTCGCCAGCAAGAGGTCGCGTGCATTAGAATCCAGCGATGGTGGCGTTGGAAACGTCCGAATCGTCCCAGGTTTGCCGAAGTCGTACGAAAATGGGAACGGACGGTGACTTTCATTGCGTCCCACGTGCGCCGAATGCAAGCTGTGAAGGCAGTAGAGGCGAGAAAGAAAGCCATCGTGACTGTGCACTCGTTCCGTAGATCGTGCGTGGCGAGGCGTCATTTCTTAAAGGCTCGGGAAGCGGCGGTGAAGATTCAGGCGCGGCATCGAATGCGAACGGCTCGCCTCGCATTCAAAGATGCACAGTGGGCAGTTGAGAAATTGCAAACGATGCGACGAGGTTGCATGGCAAGAAAACAGTTCCTGTCACAGAGAAGTGCCGTGTGCAAAATCCAAGCGATTCGTCGAATGGTGTGCGCTCGACGCCACTTTCTGAACAAGATTCTCGCGGTAGTGGTCATTCAGTCGCACTGGCGAGACTTCGTCGCTCGCGCTGAGGCCAGGCGCATTCAGGAGGCTCGGATGCAAATCATCCATGATGCGGCGACCAAGCTTCAAGCGGCCGTGCGCAAGTGCATCGTCCGTAAGCAATTCATGCGTCTCCGCTGGGCTGTTATTTTATCGCAGGCGCGTCTGAGGATGTCGCAAGCGCGCAAAACGTTCCTGGCGAAGAAGTCGGCGAGCGTCACCATTCAGCGCCGTGTGCGACGCTTCCTCGACTACAACGCTTACCAGCGCCGTTCGGAAATGATTGAACGGGAGAGGCAGAATAAAGCGGCGACTGCTATCCAGAGATTTTGGCGCGGTCACCTCGTTCGGGATGAGCTTCGATTCGAAGTACACTTCGCTACGGTCATCCAAGCGCATGTGAGAGGCTGGCTCGCCCGAAGGCGATATGCCGCGGCAGTCGCCGCGAAGAAAGAGGAGCGCAAAGCCGAAAAGGGCAAGCTCGAAACGCGAGTGAAACCCGTTCGTGAGCGATCCGAACGTAAAGCTGCCATGGTGACGCAAGAGTATTCTCGAGGTTATCTCGCGCGAAAGTCGACTACGAAAAAGTTACGCCGATCGAAGCGCAAGGCTGAGAAGGCGGCTGCTTTGGCGCGACAGAAGGATGCAGACGTGCGCGCTGAAAAGGAAATCCGGCTCAAGGCGGCGAGGTTGTATAACGCCGCGGAGACCATTCAGAGCCACGTGCGCGGCTTCTTGGCGCGTAAACAGTCTGTTCCCAAGTTGGAGTGGCATCGCAAGAGACTCGTGCGCGCCGAGAACACCACGCGGGCGACGCACACTCGCGCGCATCAGGCGGCGATGATGATAAGTCGTCCACACAAGAAAGATGACTGCATGCGAGGGTGCATGTATTTCATCGATCAGTGGAGTTCATCGAAGGAGTGCCGAGAGGCCGTCACAGAGGCAAGCATTTTGCACGCGTTGATGCGAAACATTCGAGTGTGCGGCCGAGCGGCGTCTCAGGTGCAATTACTTACCGTCGCCTACAATCTCCTCGAGGTCATCGCGCGAGACAGACAGTACGCGCGCGCATTGGCCGATTCCCCCGATAGCATGATGGTCATCCTGGAGCACTTGCAAATGTTCCGAGACCGTCCCGCTCTGTTGGAATCCGCCGTCAACGTGATGTTGGCGCTGAGCAACGACGCGACGGCAAAGAAGTTTTTATCGAGCAAAAAGTGCGCGCAACGTCTGGAACAGATGATGGGGATTATCCGTTGCGATCGAGTCGTGCACAGACGCAGCGCCATGTCGTACGCGCAGCAAGGCTGTGCGAAAGAGGAAAAAGACGCTCGCGAGGCGTTGACGATCGACGAACAGGCGTTGCGTTGTTTGAAAAAGTTGAACGCGTTTGTCGGTTCAACCATTCACTAGATGAAAGTGTTGTAATACAATCGAGTTGTTTTAAAGCATCGATTCACCCTCTGATGCGCATGTTGAACGGAATGCGTAAATAGACGCGCACGAAATCCAACAGACACAACACCGCCATGCCGCTTCCCATTGCTTCCCAAAACACCTGTGACATCGGCATCGACTTCTCTTCGTCCACGCGCAAAAACATGGGAAACGAGACCAAAAAGTAAATCCCATAAAACGCCGATCCCAGCGTGTACGCCATGTGCCGATCCTCAAACGAATAGTACGGAAATCCACAAATAGTCAAACTCTCCATGAACGCCGTCGTGTACGCCGCCGCGCCCACCGCCGCGCACTCGAACGCAAACCTCCACGCGTCGTTCACGTACCCGGTTCGAATCCGTCGCAACATCGCGTTCGACAACACGTGATAAAACATAAAGTACGCGTGCGTCATCAGATACATCGAAATCGGTACGTCGTTCAACCGGTGCGCGTCGAACGTGTACTCCGCCTTGAGCACGGCGTAAAAGTAATGCGTGTACCAATAATTCCCGATGAAACTAAAAATCGCGATCCACACGTTCGCCTTGACGATGTATCGCTCATCGATCGGCTTCTTCGCCTCCGCGTCGCACGGATAAAGCAACGGATACAGTATCGCCGGCGCGGCGCACGCGCCGCAATACGCCAGATACCCCCACCGCCCGAACGATTCGTACGCCGACGTCGCGATCACCACGCCCACGCTCGCGATCCAACACGCCGAGTACTTGAGACAAAACAATTCACCGTGCCGCTTCCCCGGATTGGTCTTGGCGCACGCCAACCAACGCGCCGGGGACGAGGACGAGGACGAGGATGTCCCGCCCGTGCGTCTCGTTTTCGGCGCCGTCGCGGGCGTGAGCGACGCGTACGCGAGGGCGAGGGCGGAAAAGATGGCGGTAAAAATCACCGCCATGTCCGTCCACACATCGCGCGTCGACGTCGTCATGCCGAAGGCGCGCGTCGACGTCAGGCGCCGCGTCACTCTTTGGCGGCCGAGACTGTACCCATGAGCGGGAAAGCGCTCGCGAGCGACAGCGAGGACGATGATGTGCCGACGAACGCGTCTCCGGCGGTCAAACGGGAGACCGAGGACGCGGGCGCCGCGAAACCTGCGGCGAAAAAGGTGCGCGCGACGCGCGTGGACGCGAAAGAAGGCCGTGACTGACGCTGGATGCAATTTTAAAACGCACACAGGTGAAGACGACGAGCGGCGCCGAGGGTAAGAAACCCGCCAAAGACGACGACGACGACGACGATGACGGTGACAGCGACGCGGACAGCGTGGACAGCGACTGCGTGGACGATCTGTCCGGGGACGAGGTCGACGTGTCCAACATCATAGAGGGCGGCAGACGCGCGCGGCGCGGGCGACCGACGACGTTCGATTACGCCAAGGCTGGACCGGCGTTCGGAAGCGATAGCGACGATGAATAAGTCGAATGGTTTTCCTTAGAGTCGCGCGAGTGACGTTTGTGTTGTAATGACGAACGGCGGCGCGTGTCCCGACGCGACACACCTCGACTCGCCGCGCATGTCCCGACGCGCCGCGGTGTCCCTGTTTCGACGAATCGTGCGCGCGGGGAAGACGTTTGGGGGAGATGAAGACGTCGTCGCCGCCTTGAACGAGGCGCGCGCGGCGTTTCGAGCGCGAGACGCGCGCGTGGACGTCGCGAAAGCGCTCGCGGACGGTGAAAAGAGGCTCGAGCTCGCGCTTCACTACGGCATCGTGGCCGAGCGGTTGGAGCACTCGAGACTCGCGGGAGGCGGGAACAAAGACGTCGAGCCTCCAGAGGGCGCGGGCGCGCGGTCGGAGGCGCTCAGGGCGACGATGGCGAGCCAGTTTCCAGCCAATCCGGCGGCCACGGCGGCGAGAGCGAAAGCGAGAGCGAGGCGCGCGGCGGTGGCAAAGGTGGAACGCGAGAGCGAGCGCGTCGAGTAGCGCATTGTAACATTTTTAAACGTAGTGTGTAGCCTCTTTTACGTCTCGGAAGATTTGGGATACATAGAAGTACATAATACTGTTCAACGCCGCGTCGGACTACCATAAACTCTTGACGCCGTAATTTCGAAGCTCCTTGTACGCGGGAACCGTGTACAAAAACTGAAGCACAGGGCGAACGGTGCTAGTTGTATTGTTCGCCATCCCTCGGTGGAGCAGACGATAATCGTACAGAACGCTCTGACCAGCCTTGAGAATGCCGTCGAACGACAGACGCAGCGTCGACGCCGCCTCACCGAAACCGATGAGCTGACTCGTCTTGTGAGATCGCATGAAGAATTGCGTGAAACCCGTGGTTTCATTCAAGTCTATCAAAGGCATGAACACGCACACGCCGTACGGAGGCGCGTGTCCGAGTCCAGTCCTCGGATCGCACTCGGCATCCAAGTGTCGACCGTCGGCGTGCCACTCTTGATTCTTCGCCCCCGGTTTCGAATACACCACGCTCACGTTGACGTTCCACGAGTCGGACATCAGTTCTCGCACAAAAGGTAACCACGGTGCGTCCATATTTGCGAGCGCGCGAAGCGACGCCCACTCCTCGCGCTCTAAATCTACCAACGCGTCGAACCGCTCGCCGCCTCGCGAACTGATTTCCTTGAACGCGAATCGATCGCTTCCGTACGAAATCTCCGCGTGCGCCTCGGCGAATCGTCGCTCAATCTTGAAAATATACGCGCCCACCGCCTCTCGAATCGCCGTCACGCGCTCGCCGTCGACGCGCGTTAAACACGTCGCCACGCCCTCGTCGTCGAACCGTCTCGCCGCGTCCGCCGTCGTCGAACAATCCAAATCTCGCACCGTCCTCGCCTCGAACGACCCAAGAGGCACGTACCCCGGCGCCGTCATCTCAATCTCCACGTCGTGCACCTCGATCGCGCCCTCGAGCTCGCGCGCGACCGCCTCCAATCTATTCGTCAACCGTCGCGTCAACCTGCGCTCTTCGCTCGAGCACGCGCGACACCTCCACGCCACGCACGCGTCCATCGTCGCCGATCCCGACGCCCACTCCTCGACGCTCGATTCCACGTGCGTCACGGACATCGCTCGCGCGCGAGTCCACGTCATCGCTTTCGCGCGCGCGCGCACGCTCGCCATGAGTTCCTCGACGGCGTTCGCATCTTTTCCCACCGCCCGAGACGCGATGCGAAGCGTCACGCGCGCGACGTGCGTCGCCAGCGCGCGCTCGTCGTCGAACAGCGCGGCGTCCGCGCGTTCCTCCTCGTCCGTCTCCTCGCCCTCGTCCATCGCCGCGACGCGCGACGACGTCTCCGGCGTCTCGGCGTCTCGGCGTCCGAGACCGGCGGCGTCACAATCTCTCGCACGCGCGTCGACGTCGACGGCGAGCGCGCGCGGACGGCGAGACGACGGCGAGGATGACGGACCAGGCGGTGCTCTTGCTTCGCAAGCAGCTCAAGGGTGCGAGAGAAAGAGACTCGACGCGACGCGACGACGCCGACGACGATGACGGCGCGCGCGGTGGATCTGGTTGACGATGCGGCGTGTCGATGACGGCGACGGCGCGACGACGACGACCGCGACGACGAGAACGCGAACGCGAGACTGACGATGACGACGCGTACCTCGTCGCGTTCGCCCCGCGCGTCGCAGAGCTGTCGAGGAACCCGATCGAGGGATTCTCCGCGGGTCTCGTGGACGACTGCAACGTCTTCGAGTGGCAGGTCACGGTGATGGGACCTCCCGAGACGCTATACGAGGGTGGTTTCTTCACGTGTAACATGTCGTTTCCGAAGGATTATCCGAACAAGCCGCCGAACGTGCGATTTATTAGCGAGATGTGGCATCCGAACGTGTACGCGGACGGACGCGTGTGCATATCGATTTTGCACAACCCGGGGGAGGATCCGCACGGGTACGAGGACGCGGGCGAGCGATGGAGTCCCGTGCAGACGGTGGAGACGATCATGCTGAGCATTATCTCGATGTTATCGGATCCGAACGATCAGAGCCCGGCGAACATCGACGCGGCGAAGGAATGGAGAGAAGATTACCCAGCCTTTAAGAAGCGCGTGGCCAAGTGCGTGAGAAAATCGCAAGAGGAGTGAGCGCGACTCCACGGAGGGGCGACGGGGCATTCGAACACGCGCCGCGCACATTCGCTTAGACATTCATTTCACGTAGCGCGCGATGCGAGGCGATCCGATGGAACGCAACGCATCGCCGATAGATAGACGAGCGCGTCGGTTTGTATTACGATTTACGGAAAACTCGGCATGGGAATTAAAAAATGAATGGAGAGTGCGCTTAGATGGCGAGCTTGGCGAATTCTTCGGCGGCGGCGATGGCGTCTGGAACCGCATCCACGTTCGGTCCTTGACCCTGCGCCACGCCGTTCTTTCCTCCGCCACCCTTACCGCCGAGAGGTCCGCACACTGCCGAGAGCCAGCCCTTGACGTCTATGCTCACCTCGGGCGGGACGCTCACGTAAATGAACTCCTTACCCTTCACGTTGGCCAAGAGCGCGCACGCGATGCCCTCCTTGAACGCAAACGTCGCCGCTTCTCTCAAAGCGTTCGCATCCGTGCCGTCCGCTAGGGTGGAGACGAAATACTTGGCGCCGGCCGCCTTGGTCACCGCCGTCTTCTCTTGCACGTCTACGATTGCTTGCGCCTTGGCCGCGGCGGCGGCTTCCTTGGCCGCCTCCACGACTCTCTTCACATGACTATTGACCGCGGCGCGAATTTCTTCGCGTTGGATCACGGGCAACACCGCGGTGTCGACCTCATTCTTGAGAGAACCCAACGCCTTGTCGAGCTCGCCGCCCGTCAAGTCGTCGCACTTCTTCACATCGGCGAGCAAGTCGGCGGCGCGCTTCAGCGCCTCGGCGGCTTGACCACGCGTCGCCGCGGTGATGCGGCGAATACCCTTTGCGATGCCGGCCTCTTCGAGCACGACGAACTGTTCGGCCGCGTCCGTGGAGACCAAGTGCGTGCCACCGCAGAATTCGATCGAGTACTCCTTCCACTTTTCGTCGGACGGATTGGCGAGCACATCGTCGATGCTCGGACCTACGGAGACGACGCGAACTGGATCCGGGTACACCTCGCCGAACACAGCGCGCAGGCCGTTGATGCTCATCGCCTTGTCGAGCGCGACTTCTCGCTTATCGACGCCGAGCTTGGCTTGAATCTGTGCGTTCACCACGCGTTCGACGTCGGCGATTTGCTTCGTCGTCAACCCCTTGTTATGCGAAAAGTCGAATCGCAACTTTTCGTCGTCAACTAAAGAACCCTTTTGGTCGATGCCGTCGGCAACGCACTTTCGCAACGCAAAGTTGAGAACGTGCGTCATGGTGTGGTTTGGCATGATGTTTTCGCGACGATCGTAGTCGACGGCGCACTGCGCCGCGTCTCCGACGTTTACGACGCCCGAGATGTCGCCGGTGTGAAGCACGTAACCGGCGGCAACCTTGACGTCCGCGACGTTGAGCGCACCTTTCGGTGTCGAGACAACACCGAAATCACTCACTTGACCACCGGACTCGGCGTAGAATGTCGTGGCGTCGAGAACGAGACCGTACGGCCCCTCCGCCTCGGACGTCGACTTGACAAAACCGCTCGGCGACAAAATGGCCGCGACGGTGGTGTCGAGCGTCGGTCGACCGACGGCGTACTTTTGCTCATCCTTCGTCGTCACGATCGAGTTGTTCTGCAACCACGCCGTGGCCTCGGCCTCAAACAAGAGTTGGACGCCACCAGACTTCTTACCGCCCGCGCGAGACTTTTCTTGCGCCTCGGCGAACGCCCGTTCGAATCCCTCGTTGTCGAGTGTGAATCCAATCTCCTCAGCCATGATTTCGGTCAAATCGTTCGGGAAACCGAACGACTCCCACAACAAGAACGCCTCAGGCCCGGTGATGACAGATCTACCCTCCTTCTTGGCCGCTTCGACGACCTTGTTGAATTGATCGATACCTTTTTGGAGTGTGCGGCTGAAGGAGGCTTCCTCGTCGGCGATGATCTCCGTAATGTGCGCTTGCTTGGTTTTGAGTTCCGGGAACACGCAACCGAGCTGCTTGATCACTATCGGGACGAGCTTAGAGAAGAAACCTTGCTTGGCGCCCAGCTTTTCTCGGCCGAAGCGAACCGCGCGTCGGAGGACGCGACGCAACACGTAGTTGCGGCCGTCCGAGCCCGGAGCGGCGCCGTCCGCGATGGCGATGGAAAGCGTACGGATGTGATCCGCGACGACGCGATACGCCATGTCCTTCTCTCCGGCGTCTTCCTTACCGAGAAGTCCGGTGTACGGCGCCGCGCCGGTGATGCTTTGAATCTCCTTGAAGATGGGCATGAAGACGTCGGTGTCGTAGTTGCTCATCTTGTTTTGCAAAATGGACGTGAGACGCTCGAAACCCATACCGGTGTCGACGTGCTTGGCCGGAAGCGGCTTTAGAACGTTACCTTCTTCGCGGTTGTATTGGATGAACACTACGTTCCAGATTTCCAAGCAGTTCGGATCGTCCATGTTGACGAGAGAAGAAGCGTCGCGGCCGCCGATACGATCATAGTGAATCTCGGTACACGGACCACACGGACCGACGTCACCCATTTCCCAGAAGTTGTCGGCGCAACCGAACGGCATGACGCGGTTCGCCGGCAGGTATTTGAGCCAGATGTCGCGCGCGTCGAGATCCGGTTCCAAGCCTAGGGCTTCGTCGCCACCAAAGTACGTCGCGTAGAGACGATCCTCAGGAAGCATGTACACGGTGGTGAGCAGGTCCCACGCCATCGCGATGGCTTGCTCCTTGAAGTAATCACCGAACGACCAGTTACCGAGCATCTCAAAGAAGGTGTGGTGGTACGTGTCCTTACCGACGTCATCCAAATCATTGTGCTTACCACCAGCGCGGATGCACTTCTGCGTGTTCGTCGCCTTGGTGAGCTTGGCGAGGCCCGTCTTGGGATCAGCCTTACCCAAGAAGATGGGCTTGTACTGGTTCATTCCCGCGTTGGCGAAGAGCAAAGTTGGGTCATCGACCGGAACGGCCGGGGAAGACGGCCAGCGGGTGTGATTGTGCTTCTCCGCGAAGTAATCGACGAAGGCGTCGCGCACGCGCTTGGACGGCCACTCCTCGACGTACTTGACCGGTCTCGGCAACGTCTTCGGTCCGCTCGGATCGTACGTCACCGGGGTCTCGCAGACCGGCATCGTACCCACGGACTCGAGCCACTCTTGCGCCGCGTACACGGTCTCGATCCATCGCAAAAGCTTCGGGTACTTGGCTTCCCACTCGCTTCGCGCGACGAGGTAGCAATAGACGTTGCTCAAACCGCTCGCGCCGACAATGTCCGCGAGCGTCAGCGTGTTATCTACCAAGAACATCACCTCATTCGCGACGAGATACGCTTCAACAGCCGCCATGAAATCCGCCACCGTCTTCTTCGCCTCACTCTCCTTCTTTTCATCGTACACGATGCCTCTCGCCGCGCCGATGCCGACAATCGGATACAACCAGTGCGGCCCGCACACGTCCACGACGTTGAACGAATCCATCCACCCATCGATCCTCGCCCGAGTCCACGCATCTTTCGGATAAATGCTCGCTCCTGAGCTCCCCACGGTGGCGAAATACCTCGCGATCGCGTTACTCTCAAACGCCGCCGTCCCGCGCTCGACGTTTTCCAAACAGGGTACTTTTCCGAATGGATTCTTCTCCTTGAGATACGTCGCCGACTTGTTCGTCTCTCCCATCACGCACGCCGCCTGAACGACGTCTTCATCCGCCACGCCCGCGAATCGCGCCGAGGCCGCGATGCGATGCGAACGCGTCGTCTGCCCGTACAAAGCGTACGCCATGATGATTGGTGACGATCAATCACAGTCACCCCACCCACGCGCGCGACGCTCGACGTCGACGAGCGACGCGCGAATCGAGAGCGACGCTCGATGAGATGCGCGCGTTGACGTGCGTCGCGTCGGTCCGCGACGTCGAGCGACGCTCGGTGTGACGACGACGAACGAACGAACGAACGATGCGCGCGCGAGAGAGGTCGGCGGCGGAGGGATGGATAAGCCCTGGGCCGCGCGGTCGGCGGCGGCGAGACGAGAGGAGACGCGGATGGAAGACGCGCGCGATGGGCGACGATGAAACGAAATGAAATGAATTGGTATAATTACCGCGACGGAATGCGCGAATGGACCGCGGGCGGAGACGCGCGCGCGCGCTCGACCGACGGCGGCGAAGCGGAGGAATGGCTCACGCCTCGAGGTGGTAATCCTTCGGAACCTTGACGTTCCAGCCGCGTTCGTCGGGAAGCTTGCCCTGTTGGATGCCGGTGAGCTGGTCGTACATCATTTGGGAAGTCGGCCCAACTTCACCGTTGCTAAAGGTGGTTTTTTTACCTCGGAAAGTGACGGAGCCGACCGGGGCGACGACGACGGCGGTGCCCGTGCAAAAGCACTCGTCGGCATCCATGACTTCCTCGATGGACACTGGACGCTCTTCCACGGTGAAACCGCGCGCGGCGGCGAGTTCGCAGATGGACTTGCGAGTGATGCCCGGAAGAATGGTGCCTTGAAGAGACGGGGTGGAGATCTTCTTACCCTTGACGCAGAAAAAGTTGCACGAGCTCACCTCTTCGATGTACTTGTTCTCCTTGGCGTCCAAGTACATGACGTCGGAGAAACCTTGATTTTTCGCTTCTAATTGAACCTTGAGCACCGGGGAGTAGTTACCGATGCACTTGGTGCTTCCACTGCCACCAGGGGCGGCGCGGTGGTACGTCTCCTCGACCGTCAAGTCGATCGGCGTCAACTGCCCGCCCTTGAAGTACGACGCCACCGGCGAGCAGTACACCAAAAAGGTGTAGCTCGGCGCCGGTCCCAATCCCAAAATAGCCCCGGTACCGATGAGCAACGGTCGCAAGTACAAAGAACCCATGCCCACCGGCGGGACGTAATCCGCGTTCGCGCTCACCGTCTGTAACACAGCCTTTTGGAATAAATCCCTCGGCACCGCCGGCATGGACATGCGTCCCGCCCCCTCTTCACATCTCGCCGCGTTTTCATCCGGTCTAAACACCAACAATTCATCCTCCACCGTTCGAAACGCCTTCATGCCCTCAAAAACACCCTGTCCGTAGTTCAACACCGCCGCCGCCGGGCTCAGACTCAGGTCTCCGTACGGCACGACGCCCTCAACCTTCCACTCGCCCCCGAGCTCGCACGTCGCCTTGAACATGTGCGAGGTCGTCGTCAACCCGAACCCGATCGCGTTCCAATCGATCTCACTCGCCGGCGTCACCGTCATCACCGGCGTCACCGCCGCGCGCGTTCGCACGTCTCCGCGCCGCCGTCCTCGAACCGCGACCGCGCACGCCGCGCACGCGCGCGCG
>CEUV01014825.1_pt1 | contig 13139 bp, 10 predicted proteins | sample 356401 | NCBI WGS metagenome assembly CEUV01 (sample SAMEA2622710, study PRJEB7988) | marine metagenome | isolation source: saline water (ENVO:00002010), including
AGTTATACAGCCATGTAATTAAAGATTCATTGAGATGGTCTAATGAAAAGAATACTATGTACGTAGTTGGAGCAAACAGAATTGATGAAATAAAAGAAATAAGAAAAATTATTCCTAAAAACTTTATTCTTATTCCTGGAGTAGGAGCACAGGGTGGAAATTTAAAAGAAATTTCAACTCATTCAATGAATAACAATTGCGGAATAATTGTTAACGTTTCAAGGGATATAATTTATGCTGATTCATCAACCTCATTTGAGTCAAATATTAGAGAAAAGGCGTTAATTTATAAAAAACAAATGGAACTAATTCTTAATGAAAAGGGACTGATATGAAAAATAAATATCAAATTCTTCTTTTCTATTGTTACACCAAAATTAATTCACCAAGAAAATTTAAAAAGCAACACCATTTGTTTTGTATAGAAAATAATATTAAAGGAAGAGTTATAGTTTCTAATGAGGGAATTAATGGGACTGTATCAGGTACTAAAACTGACTGCGAAAAATATATAGATGAGCTAAAAACAAAAAAAATATTTTCAGATATTGATTTTAAAGTTGAGAATTATCATAGAAATACATTTGATAAAATTAATGTAAGAGTTAAGGAAGAAATAGTAAATTCAGGATTAAGTGATAAAACTCTAGTTAAAAAGAGAGGAGATTATATTACTCCAAATGATTTTAATAAATTAATTAAAAAAAAGCGAAAAAATATTACCGTTCTTGATGTAAGATCAAACTATGAACATAATATCGGAAAATTTAAGAATGCCATAACATTAGATATTGATAATTTTAGAAATTTCCCAGATAAAATTGATGAAATAAAAAAGAGTATAAATAAGGATAATAAAATTATAACCTATTGTACTGGAGGTGTAAAATGTGAGAAAGCTAGTGCTTTTCTAAAGGAAAACGGGTATAAAAATGTATACCAACTTCATGGTGGAATTATTAAATATGGATTAGAGATGGGTGGGGAGAATTTTGAGGGTAAATGTTATGTCTTTGATGATAGAATTGTTAAAGATGTAAATAAAGTAAATCCAATTACAATAGGAGAATGTTACGTCACTGGCGAAAAAACTGACAGAATGGTAAACTGTGCTAACGCTCTTTGCAATAAGCACATCCCTTTAAGTGAAAAAGGAGCAAAAAAGTATAGAGGATGCTGTTGTCTAGATTGTTCAAAGAGTCAGAGGGTACGTGAATATGATGGCTCTGGTGTATACAAAAAAAAGTTAAATGGTTATAACCCATTGATTGGGATTGAGAAGTAATTTATTGATATACGATCTGGCTTTCAGTATTAAACCATTCCGAATAAAACTTTTTATACTTATCTTCAATTACATTTCTTTTAATTTTTAGTGTTGGAGTCAGAATGTTATTTTCAATTGACCAAACATCTTTAAGAATCACAATTTTTTTAATTCTTTCATGATTTTCAAGTTGATCATTAATAGATGTAATTAAATTCTCAAAACTATTTTTTACTTCTGATGCTATCTTTTTCCCCTCACTTAAGATAACAAGAGCTATAGGTTGTGTTAAATTTTCTCCAACAACACAGACTTGTTCTATGAAGGCACTTTTACTAAGTTTCATCTCGATTGGGTTAGGGGCAACATATTTTCCTTTTGCAGTTTTGAATATATCCTTTATTCTTCCAGTTATTGTAAGATACCCGTCCTCGTCTATTCTACCTTTATCACCAGTATGCAGGTATCCATTTCTAATAGTTTTTTTAGTTAAATCGCTTTCCTTAAAATACCCTTGCATCATACAATCATTTTTCATTGTTATTTCTCCCTGCTCGGTTATTTTTACGTCTGTATCTGGCATCGCTTTCCCAACTGTACCGAATTTTATATTTCCTGGATAGTTCCCGTGGGAACAAGCTGAGTTTTCAGACATTCCGTAAGCTTCGTATATCTTAAGTTTAAATCTATCAAACCATTCCAAAGTAGATTTTGGTATTGATGCTGCTCCTGTTATACATATCCTTGATTTATTCAAACCTAGTGCCTTTCTAATAATAAATGAAAATAAATTATTAAGAATAGGTATTTTCATTATAAAATTTATAGCTCTCTGAGGAAAAATTGATAATATTTTTGTCATGAACTTTGTATAAATTCTAGGAACGCCAAAAAAAATTGTTGGCTTACAGTACTTTAAGTTCTCTACAAATGTCTCTAAACTCTCTACGAAAAATATTTTACCTCCTGAAAGTATTCCTCCATGTTCAACAAGTGCCCTCTCTGCAATATGAGATAATGGTAAATAAGATATAAATCTATCATTCTCACTCAAAGGAAAAAGAAGATCCAAGTTCTTTGTTGCTGTTGCCGCGGCTTTATAGTTAAGTACAACACCCTTAGGTATTCCGGTAGTTCCAGAAGTATAAATTATAGTTATAATATCATTCAATTTGATATTAAAAACTTTATCAGTTGGTTTATATTCCGAAATGATTGAATTCCACTTAGTGAAGTTTGAATCTAAATTATAGAAACCATAGTCAACTTTTTCGATATTTTTTGGAATATAATTTTTCATTTGTTCCCAATCATCATCTTCTAACTTTCCTAAAAATAACATCACAGACTCGCTATGTTCTAAGATATATTTAGCTGTTTTACCGTTAACATTTGCATAGATCGGTACCGATATGTTCCCACTCATCATTATTGCTAAATCAGTAATTATCCAATGTGCACAATTTTTTGATAGTATAGCAATTTTCGATTTTTTTGGAAAATTAAAGCTATTAATGTAACTGCAGACTTTTCTGGCCTCTTCACCAACTTGACTCCAAGTAAATTCTTGGTTATTACCGTTTATGGGTTGTATCAAAAATGTCTCATCTCCTTTTAAATTTTCCCATTTTGTGAAGTTATCTACTGGTGATTTTAATTTATAATTCATATACAATTAATTTATATAGCCCATGTTCTTCCGATCTCGCTAAATGGGACACACCCTTTAAATTCACCAAGAACTACCGATGGACCATTATATTTTAGAACTTGCGTGGCACCCACTTCTGTTAAGAAGTAAGATTCAATTATAATCTTTTTAAATGACATATATATTCTTCTTATCTTATCATTTCTTTTCTTTTTTTGAATCGAATTCAAAATAGTTGTCTTTTCTGATAAAATTGACTCATAAAAATTCTTTTCGATTAGATTTTCCTTTAGAAGTATAAGATCAGATAAAAACTTATTTAATTTTTTTTCATCATATACATTGAAGACATATTTTTCAATTTCAGGTGGTACACCCAGTGCTAGAGCTCCAGGAAATTCAGTATTTGGTATAACTGTGTTACACAATTCATTTAAAAAGAATGCATCTTCAAGGTCAAGGAAATCAGCTTTCCATTTGATTTCTTGACTAGGACTTGAACAAGAATTTATTAATAGTGATGAGCTAGGTATAGCCAAGCTCCCATAAAGGAAAGCAGATATCTTCTTTAGTGACTCTCTTCTCTTCATTACAGGTTCCTTTTCTTTAATTCATTTATCGCAAAATTTGCAGCTCTTGCAGTTAGAGCCATATATGTTATTGATGGGTTCACACAACCACCAGAAGTCATACAGGCCCCATCCGTAACAAAAACATTTTTGGCTGCGTGGACTTGATTCCATTTATTAAGAACTGATGTTTTTGGATCATTTCCCATTCTTGCAGTACCCATCTCATGAATACCGTTCCCCATACTGTACTTATTATCATAACCCTTAACATTTTTAAATCCACAAGCTTCCAACATTTCTGCTGCTGAATTTTTCATGTCTTCTCTCATTTTTTTTTCATTTTCTTTTATTTCCGTTTCAAATACAACAGTCGGCATTCCCCATTTATCTAATTTATCATAGTCTAGATACATCATATTGTCATGATATGGTAGGATCTCTCCAAAACCTAGTAGATTCATATTCCATCCTCCAGGATTAGATGCTGCATTAATTAAATCTTCTCCAGTCAGTCCTCCCTCTCCAGAATTTGCCCAGCCGTTTCTTCTGGCTCCACCCTGATATCCAAATCCTCTGAGAAAGTTCATATTTTTTTTATCTAAATTTCTAAATCTTGCTAAATATCCATTAGTAGGTCTATTTCCGTAATAGTAGTAATCTTCATATCCGTCAATATTTGCTCTTGCTCCGGCCTTGAAGTGATGATCCATAATATTGTGCCCAAGTTCACCTGAGTCATTTCCAAAGCCATTTGGAAATCTTCTAGATTTCGAGTTAAGCATTATCAATGTAGTATTAATTGCAGCAGCATTTAAAAAAATTATTTTAGCATAGTACTCTGTCATTTCAAGTGTGTTGCTATCAATAACTCTTACTCCTGTTGCTTTATTTTTTTCATCATCATAAATTATTGAATGAACAATCGAATCAGGTTTTAAAGTCATATTACCCGTTGCTTCTGCTGCTGGTAAAGTTGATGAGTTAGAACTAAAGTATGCACCATGTGGACAGCCTCGGATACAAAGATTCCTGCTTTGACATTTACCTCTTCCTTTATGATTTTGGGTGATATTAGTTACTCTTCCCATTGTATAGGTTCTCCCTAATTTTTTATATAAATTCTTTTTAAAATCTTTCTCAACACAGTTCATTTCGATAGGTGGTAAGAAATTGCCATCAGGTAATTGAGATAAGCCCTCCTTCATTCCACTCACACCAATAAAATCTTCAACGTATTCATACCATTTGTCAATATCTTTATAGCGTATAGGCCAATCTATACCTATTCCCTCTTTAGCATTAGCCTCAAAATCTATTTCCCCCCACCTATATACATGTCTACTCCACATAATTGATTTGCCACCAACATGATATCCTCTAATCCAGTCAAAAGACCCCTTCTTTTCATTGTAAGGTTGATCTGTATCTTTAACCCACCAATGTTTTGTAGATTGCTTTACAGTATAGCCAGTCCTTATTTGAACCTTATAGTCTTTTCTTTCCTTAGCGGTTAGTTGGTCTCTGTACGGGAGCTCCCATGAATTTTTATTCATAGTAGGATAATCTATCACGTGTCTTACGTCCCTGCCTCTTTCCAGCACTAAGGTATTTAGTCCTCCCTCCGTCAGTTCCTTTGCAGCCCATCCACCACTTATCCCCGTACCTACAACTATTGCATCAAAAGAATTCTCTTTATTTGACTTTGAGTTAATGTTCATTTTTAGTTTACTATTGTCAATATTACTCAAAATATTTTTTTAATAAAAAATTAATTTTAAGACATTATTTTTATATTAAATAATCATGAGTTTTTTATTTATTAACATACTTTTTTTACTACATCCATTCTATGTGAGTACTACTGAGATATCTATAAATAAGGATATGAGTGAAGTAAAAATTAAAATTTTTAGAGACGATCTCGAAGATGGGCTCAGACTATTTCATGGTAACTCTATATCTATTGACAGTGATAGAAAACTAGAAATAGCATCAGACGAAATTGATGAATACATTAAAAATAAATTTCAATTATCTATTGATAATTATGACATTGATATGTCTATGATTAGATACAAACTTATAAATGATTTAGTTGAAATATCTTTTTACTTTAATTATGAAGAGGAAATCAATGAAATTAATATTATGATTAATATTTTATTTGACGTCTACAAAATTCAAAAAAATGTAGTTTTGATAAATTATAAAAGTAAAATTAACTCCTACATTTTTTCTTTCTCTGATAGAGAAAAAACATTTACCTATTAAAGAGTTGAATCAATGACTCTGTACTTACTTTTACCCCTGTTCTAATAGAATTTTCAATATCAGGATAATAAAATGGAGAATGAAGTCCAGGTAGAGCATATTCTCCTGAATTATATTTATCCATTCTTTCTTTAGGTACAGTTCCTAGCCAATACATTGCAGTAGGAATATCCTCATCAGTGCTTCCATATCTAGCAAAATCCTCACCCACCATCTGTGGTTCAGCAGTAACAACATTTTCCTCACCAATTATTGAATTTGAGACGTCTGTCATTATATCAATTAGTAATTCATCATTATAATTTGCTGGAGTATATTGTTCTGGCATTATTATCTCTGGCCATCTCGATTTATCGAGTCCCATTGAGGCAGCAATTCCATCACATATTTCCTTTATTCTTTTATGAATTAAGTTTCTTACTTCTTCTTTATATGTCCTAATTGTAAGTTGTAGATTAACCTCGTCAGGAATAATATTATGTTTTGTGCCTCCCCTTATAGATCCAACTGTTATAACTGCATCATCTAGAGGATTTAAATTTCTACTGACAATTGTCTGTAATTCCATTACAATCATTGAAGCAGTTACTATAGGATCAATTGACATGTGTGGTGCGGCTCCATGAGAACCTTGTCCAAATATTTTTATATCTACAGATTCTGTATTTGCCATGATATAACCCTTACCAAAACCAACTTTACCTGATGGAATTGTTGGTGAGGCATGAAGAGCAATTCCGTAATCAGGTACCGGAAATTTTTCGTAAAGTCCGGCACTTAACATCATAGCTGCCCCAGCACCAATCTCTTCAGCTGGCTGACCAATCATCATAATTGTGCCATTCCACTCATCTTTTCTCTCTGCCATTGCTCTGGCTGTACCAGTCCAAACAGTCATATGCATGTCATGGCCACATGAATGCATAGTGCCAACATCATTCCCATCAAAGTTTTTAGTAACTACCTTACTTGCGTAGGGTAGACCAGTCTTTTCTTCCATAGGTAGAGCATCCATATCAGTTCTATATAATATAGTAGGACCATCCCCATTTTTTAGTATACCAACTATGCCATATCCTCCAAAATTTTCCTCAACCTCAAAGCCAACTTTCCTTAATTCGCCTGCTAATTTTTTTGATGTTTCTCTCTCCATAAGAGATATTTCAGGATTTTTATGAATATCTATATATAATTCTTTGAGATATGGAATCTCTGTCTCTACATAATCATTAAAACTTATATCAATTGTTGTGAAAGATAGTATCAAAAATAATGTTATAGCTGACATTAGATTTATTATCATAACTCTTTTATTTTTATATTTCTATAATAAACTTTTGTGCCATGATCTTGTAAAGCAATAGGGCCCGATTTAAGTTTTGCAAAACCTTTCCAGTCTTTAAATTTAGAATTATAAATTAATTCTTCCCACTTATCTCCAGAAAGTGGAAAGCTAATTGATCTCTTTCCGTTTAGATCAACATTTGCGATATTATTTTTATAATTTATTTCAATTAAATAATGATTCCACTCACCAGTTGCATTTGCATATAATTCTGAGGGAGAAACCATGTCATATAAAGCGCCGTTCATATGATGAAAATTAGAAGTATCTTTTGTGCCGTAAATGTTATCATCAATAACTTGGATTTCAGGTGCACTGAGATAGGGTACTGAGAACTTAGAAGATTCATTAACTCCCCAGAAAATACCACTGTTTCCATTCTCCTCAACTTTCCACTCCAAGGATAAGATGAAACTAGAGTAACTCTTATTTGATACTAGGCCATTATTTTTACTACCTTCATTTGGATATAATACATAAACTCCATTTTCTATTTTCCATCCAACAACAGAATCGGATTGAAATGTATGCCAGTTTTTGAATGAATTATCACTAGATAGGTCCACCCATTCAGAATTATTTGTCTCATTTTTGGATAAACATGAGGTCAACATTAAAACATATATAATAAATAATGTTGGACTAGATGACATAGAGTATAATTTTCATAAATATAAATAATTTATATTTATTTGATAAACTTGGTAATTTCTTTAAATACGTATGGTTTTTCTAGGTCATTATGAGGTTCATGATACGAATTTTCAATTAATATCCATCTACAATTCGTAATTTTATCACTAATCTTTTTCGAACCCTCATATGAGATTATCATGTCATCTTTTCCATGATAGATAAGTATATCATTTTTAATCCTTGAAGACTTCTCTAAAACGTCATCAATTGTTTTTAAAACTTCCGAGAAAAGATTTAGAGATATCCTGTCGTGAACTAGTTTATCTTCCTCATATTTTTTTACGATGTCTTTATCCTTTGACAAATGACTTCTTATCAAGTTATTATGAAGCTGCATACCAGGAAATATATTTTTAAAGATTTTATGGATAATCAATAAAAAACCTGGAATTTTAACTTTAGTCTCTATCCAGGGAGATGATATAATTGACCTATCTATTTCCTTACTTTCTCTGTCAATTAAAAACTTCAATGAAATTAATCCACCAAGGCTATGACCAAATAATATAATTGGAATATCTAGAAATTTCTTTCTTATATAAATTAAGCTTAGCTCCACGGTATCTAAATATTCTTCAAATGACTTTACATGGCCTTTTCTGCCAGAGCTTCTACCGTGCCCAATTAAGTCAACAGCAAAAACACCAAAATTCTTGTTAACAAGAAAATGAGCAAGATCTTCATATCTACCTGAATGTTCACCCAGCCCGTGTATAATTAGAATATTTTTATTTTGATTTTTTGATGGGATCCAGCTCCTTATCAGAAGATTATGAGCTCTACTTTTTTTAATAAAATTTTCAACATATTTCATATCATGAAAAAGCTGGAATTCCTGTTATTTCATTCCCCAGTATAAGTAGATGAATATCGTGAGTGCCTTCGTAAGTAATAACTGATTCTAAATTCATCATATGTCTCATCATTGGGAAATCATTTGTAATTCCCATACCGCCATGAATCTGTCTTGCCTCTCTCGCGATTTTTAACGCTACCTCTACATTGTTCCTCTTTGCAAGAGAAATATGTGAGGATGTCACATCTCCAGAATCCATGAGTTTTCCTAGTCTCCAACATAAAAGTTGAGCTTTTGTTATCTCTGTGAGCATTTCGGCTAACTTTTTTTGAACTAACTGAAATGAAGCTATAGGTTTATCAAACTGCTTCCTTTCAAGTGAGTATTTTTTAGCACAATCATAGCAATCCATCGCAACGCCAACAGCACCCCAAGATATTCCATATCTGGCCTTGTCAAGGCAACCCAATGGAGCACCTAAGCCATCCTTTCGAGGTAAAATATTATCTTTTGGGATCTTGACATCATTAAAAACTAATTCACCAGTTAAGCTAGATCTCAGTGATAGTTTTCCCTCTGTTTTTGGTGCTGAGAAACCTTCCATTCCTTTTTCAACAATTACACCCTTAATTCTTTTATTTTCATCTTTAGCCCACACTACGGCGATATCAGCAATTGGAGAATTTGATATCCACATTTTTGAACCATTAAGGAGATAATAATCACCATGGTCTTCTAACTTAGTGATCATTCCACCTGGATTTGAACCAAAATCTGGTTCTGTCAACCCAAAGCATCCTAAAATTTCTCCTGAAGCTAGCCTTGGAAGGTATTTTTTCTTTTGTTCCTCAGACCCATAAGCCTCAATTGGATACATAACCAGAGAGCTTTGAACACTTGCTGTAGATCTCATTCCCGAGTCACCTCTCTCGAGTTCTTGCATAATGAGGCCATAAGAGATATTATCCATGCCACCTCCACCGTATCTTTGGTCTACGTTTGGACCAAAAATACCTGTGTCTCCCATTTTCTTAACAATCTCAAGGGGAAAGTGGCTTTTTTCATACCAATCTTCAATGAAGGGGCTTATCTCTTTTGTAACAAAATCTCTGACTGTTCCTCTTATAAGCTTTTGTTCGTCAGTTAAAAGCTCATCAATATTATAAAAATCAACCGAATCAAAGTCTCTATTATTAGTCATAATTTTTTTTTATAAAAGTAATATTTTAATATTTAGAAAAGGATAAAAAATTTGATTTTATCACATTGTTAAAATATCAATAATTATGCTTTAAAACTATAATAAATGCTAATTTTTAATTAATTTTATAGTGTAAAAACCAAACTAAAAAATGCCAGATAATTTAGATAATAAAAAACAATATTCCGCAGGTAATATTCAAGTTCTTGAGGGCTTAGAAGCAGTAAGAAAAAGACCTGCAATGTACATTGGTGATGTTGGAAATAAGGGATTACATCATCTAATTTGGGAGGTTGTTGACAACTCTATAGATGAAGCACTAGCTGGCCACTGTGATCTAATTACCGTTGAAATAAATGAAGATAATTCTATAACTGTAAAAGATAATGGAAGAGGAATTCCCACTGGTATCCACCCCAAAGAAAAAAGGTCTGCGTTAGAGGTTGTAATGACTGTTCTACACGCTGGGGGAAAGTTTGATAAAGATACCTACAAAGTCTCTGGTGGTCTTCATGGAGTGGGAGTATCATGTGTAAATGCACTCTCAGAAAATTTAACCGCAACTGTTCATAGGGAAGGTAAAATATTTGAGCAAAATTATAAGAGAGGAGTACCTAGTGCTGATGTCAAAGAAATAGGAAAAACCGATGAAAGGGGAACCATTGTTACTTTTACACCTGATAAAGAAATCTTCACATCTCATGAATATAAATATGATACAGTTGCCTCGAGACTGAGGGAATTATCATTTCTAAATGCTGGAATTAAGATAGAGCTAACTGATAAGAGAGATCTTGATGAAAATAATATTCCAAAATCAGAAATATTCTTCTCCGAGGGGGGATTGACGGAATTTGTAAACTATCTAGATGGATCCAGGGAGAAATTGATTCCTAACCCCATCTACATGGAGGGTAAAAAGGAAGATACTCCTGTTCAGGTTGCTTTATCCTATAATTTATCTTACTCTGAAAATGTTGTCTCTTATGTTAATAATATTAATACAATTGAGGGTGGGACTCATGTTGCTGGTTTTAGAAGAGGATTAACAAGGACATTGAAGTCATATGCTGAAAAATCTGGTCAATTAGATAAAGTAAAAGTTGATATTTCAGGTGATGATTTTCGTGAGGGTTTAACTGCAGTAATTTCAATAAAAGTTGCAGAGCCACAATTTGAGGGCCAGACTAAAACAAAACTTGGTAATTCAGAAGCTATGGGAGCAGTTGATAAATGTGTTGGTGAAATGCTTGGAGACTTTTTAGAGGAGAATCCAAAAGAAGCAAAACAAATAATTTCAAAAGTAATTCTTGCAGCACAAGCTAGGCATGCCGCAAGAAAAGCAAGGGAAATGGTACAGAGGAAAAATGTTTTGACTGGTACAGGTTTACCCGGAAAACTTGCTGATTGCTCAGAAAAAGATCCATCGTTATGTGAGTTATATGTTGTCGAGGGTGACTCTGCAGGGGGATCAGCGAAACAGGGGAGAGATAGAACTTTTCAAGCAATTTTACCATTGAAGGGTAAAATACTTAATGTTGAAAAAGCCCAAGAACACAAGATATATGATAACGATGAGATAAAAAATATTATAACTGCTCTAGGTGTAAAGTTTGGTACTGAGGAAGATGAGAAAGAACTAAATTTGGAGAAATTAAGGTATCACAAAGTTATAATTATGACTGATGCTGATATAGATGGAAGCCATATAAGAACTTTAGTGCTGACATTCTTTTTTAGATATATGAGACCTCTTATCGATAAAGGATACTTATATATTGCCCTCCCACCTCTTTACCTAATATCTAAAGGTAAAAGGGTAGAATATGTTTGGTCTGAAAATGAAAAAGATAGGTTAGTTAAAGAGTTAGCGAAAGATGGAAAGGAGTCTTCAGTTAATATTCAAAGGTATAAAGGTCTTGGTGAAATGAATCCTGAGCAGCTGTGGTCGACAACAATGGATCCAAAAGAAAGGCTATTAAATAAAGTTACAATTGAGTCAGCAGCAGAAGCAGATGTTTTATTTTCGAAATTAATGGGGGACGAAGTTGCTCCTAGGAGAGAGTTTATCGAAAAGAATGCTAAATATGCGAATGTAGATGTTTAGGTATATACTTCTTTTTGCCATAAACACAGTATACTTTAATTCATTTTCCTATTGGCAACAAAGGGTTGAGTACAATATTAATATTGATTTTAATCATAAGAATCATCAATTTCTTGGTCAACAAAATTTAATTTATTTTAATAATTCACCAGATACTATAAATAAGGTATTCTTCCATCTTTACTTTAACGCATTCCAACCAGGCAGTATGATGGATGTAAGGAGTAGGTCAATTCCTGATCCTGATAGTAGAGTTATGGATAGAATCTCAAAATTGAAAAAAAATGAAATAGGGTTTCATGAAATAAAAATGATTCAACAATCTGGAATGAAATTGGAATATCACATACAGGGTACCGTGTTAGAGGTTAAATTACAAAACCCGTTGTTGCCAAATCAGTCGACAGATTTTTATCTAGAATATATTAGTCAAGTACCTAAACAAATTCGGAGAAGTGGTAGAAATAATAAGGAAGGTATTGATTATTCAATGGCGCAGTGGTTTCCTAAAATTGCAGAATACGATAAAGACGGATGGCATGCGAATCCATATATTGCCAGGGAATTTTATGCTCCATGGGGGGATTTTGATGTATCAATTTCTATTCATAAAGATTATGTTGTAGCAGCAACTGGAATTCTTCAAAGTCAAATCAATGATAATCAAAAGAAAACATGGAGATTTAAAGCTGAGGATGTTCACGATTTTGTGTGGGCGGCAGATCCTGATTATGTACACGACATACTAAAAGTCGATTCTGAAAATTTAGAATTACATTTTTATTACCAAAAATCTAGCGATGAGATGGTCCAAAATTGGAAAAAATTACAAGACGATACTGCAGAAGCTTTCAAATTTATAAATAAAAAATTTGGTAAATATCCATATTCAAAATATTCAATAATTCAGGGAGGTGACGGTGGTATGGAATATCCAATGGCAACCTTGATTACTGGAGAGAGGACTTATTCTAGTTTATTGTCTGTTACTATTCATGAGGTTTTACATTCGTGGTATCAAATGTTATTAGGTACCAATGAAAGTTATCTAGCTTGGATGGACGAGGGTTTTACCTCATTTGCTCAAAATATCACTTTTCTTAATAAGTTCAATAATATTTATAATTTAGATTTAATCAACCCTCTTAAAAAATCTTATAATAGATATTATAATTTTGTAAAGACCGGTTTGGAGGAACCATTATCAACTCATTCGGATCATTTCTCTACAAA
>CEUV01022510.1_pt1 | contig 13137 bp, 11 predicted proteins | sample 356401 | NCBI WGS metagenome assembly CEUV01 (sample SAMEA2622710, study PRJEB7988) | marine metagenome | isolation source: saline water (ENVO:00002010), including
GTCGCGCGCTGTCGCCGTCCCCGACGCACGAGAAGAATCCGCGCGCAATCAATCAATCAGTCAATCAATCACTCCAATCACTCCAATCACTCCAATCACTCCACTCAGTCATTCGGACACTCCCGCACGCCGTGTGATGGTCTGTCTCTCATACATAGATTGTCTCTCCGAGTCCCATGTTTGACTTTTTTCAAAAAAGAGGACGTCTCGGTCGTGTGGCTATCCACCTCGAGTCGTGACCGGTCATGTCGTCCCTCCCCTCCCCACGTCGTCCCTCCCCATCCCCCATCCCACCATCCCGCGCGCCCCACGACAGAGACGTCGTCACACCGCGATCGTGCGTTGATTTGTCGCGCATCATCATGTCTGCTCGATCGGCGCTCTTGGCGTTGGGAAGGAACACGGCGTTCGCGCCCATGTGCGCGACGACGATGACGGCGATCGGTGCCCGCGCGTACTCCACCGGTACGTCTCGCGCGATAGAACCGCGGCGTCGCGATCTCGTCGTCGTCATCGTGTGCGTCGTCCCGCATCATCGGTCATCATCATCATCATCATCCATCGCGACGGGACGACCGACCGAGCGAACGATCGGGACGAGACGGTCGTGGACGAGACGACGGGGCGCGACGACGAGGGATGCGTCGATCGAGGATCGTGCGATCGAGACGGGACGCGTCGTTCAACGGGGGGACGTCCCGTCTCGACGCGCGCGAACAGTCGACGCGAGGCGGCGGCGCTCGCCCGTCGACGCCCCCACGACGCGAACGCGCGCGTCGACGAGACGAGACGAGAGAGAGACTGACGGGGAACGACGCGCGCAGTGATCGAGGGTTTGAAGTACATGCCCTCGCACGAGTGGACCAAAGTGGATGGCGACGTCGCCACCGTCGGTATCACGGACCACGCGCAGGTGCGCTCGCGAACGCGCGATCCGTCCTTGGGGGCCTCTCTTATCGCCCGAGAGAGAGACGCGAACGACGCGCGCGAGAGAGGCGGCGCGAAGAGGACGAGACGCGAGTGAGCGCGCGCGCGAGGAGCGATCTCGTCGTTCTCATCGATCCGAATGACTGACGAATCACCCGTCGAGTAGGCTGAATTGGGCGACATTGTGTACGTCGAGCTTCCCGAAGTCGGGAGCTCGGTCGAAGCCAAGGGTTCGTTCGGCGTCGTGGAGAGCGTCAAGGCGGCGTCCGACGTGTACTCTCCGATCAGCGGCGAAGTCATCGAGATCAACGAAAACTTGGCGGATACGCCGGGTATGGTGAACGAATCCGCCTTCGCCGACGGCTGGCTCATGAAGGTGAAGATGAGCAACCCGTCAGAAGTGGACTCGATGATGGACGCAGCCGCGTACGAGGCTTCTTGGTGAGTGATCGACGACGGCGACGACGCCGCGTCTCTCTCGCTCTCTCTCGCGCTCGCACTCGTGAACATCATCTCGTCTCGTCTCGTCTCGTCGTTTCATCGCGCGTGTCTGACCTCTTTGGCTGTCTCTCCGTCTCGATTGCAGCCAATAAACGAACCACCGTCGGACGACGTCTCGCGTCGTCTCGCGTCGGATTCGAACCTCGTGTACCGTCCCCATCGACGCATCTTCGAGCGAACAGCGCGTATATAGTGTGTTAATTCAACCCGATTACATTTATACAGCGTCTCGCCGTCGCGCGCCGGTCTTCGTCGCCCGTCGGCGCGAGCTCGAGCGCGAGAAGTGAACTACACTGGAAACCGCACATCGACGAGCGCACCTCTCGAGCGCGAGACGTCGTCGTCGTCCATGTGGCGACGCGCGCGCGTCGACGTCGACGTCGACGAACCGTCCTCGTCGTCGCCCTCTCGCGCGTCGACGACGACGACGCGCGACGACGACGGAGACGCCGACCGCCGATCGTCGTCTGCCGCATTCGCGGCGTCGAGCGCATTCGCCGCGGCGAGCGCGCTCGATGGGGACGCAAAATCGAACGCGGCGGGTGCGCGCGCGTCGACGGAGCTGTACCTCTCGCGAAATCGCGCGCGCGAACACAGGTGTAACGATAGGTTAGAGGACGTCCTTCAGGCTTTCTTCGAAGGAAACCCGTTGTTGACGGTTCCGCCGGCGTGGGCGCTCTTCGCCAAGTGCATGCGAAGCGAGGTGGGAGACGAGCCCAGGGACCCGTTTATATATCACACGCCGCGATGGTTGGAGGAACAGCGGCGAAGGGAGGATGAGGAAAAGCGCAAGCGATGGTTCGGTTGACGAAGACGAAGACGGAGGAGGATTGAGGAAAATAGCGCGTGGCGCGCACATAGTCCGCGCATAGACGACTAGACGAGTAGATTGTACATACTGTAATAAATTCTATCGCATGAATCGAGCTAACACGCATGAATGAATGAAATCGTTTCGCCCCTCGCCGACGAAACGGGCGCCGCCGCGCGCGACTCGACGCGCGCGCCAGGGTTTACGGGACGCGCGGGCACCGCCCGAGACCGCGTCTGAACCGCGCGATCGATCGACTGTCGCGTGTTATCGCTCCGTCATCGCGCTCGGGCAGTGTCTTCGAACGGGGCAGTCGCCGCAGGACGGCGAAATCGACGCGCACCGGTTTTGGCCCAGGGCGATTAAATCGAGCGACAGTTCTTGCCAATCCTCTCTCCGAACCCTCGCTTGTAACGCCATGCGAACGCGCTCCGGGTCATCGCTCGCCCGCGTCCACCCCAATCTTTTCGACACGCGCTTCACGTGCGTGTCGACGACGACGCCCGCGAAATGTCGCCCTCGTTCGCCGCCTCCGCCGTCGTCGAAGGACACCGACGAGAGCAAGTGCGCGAGCTTGTCGCCGACGCCCGGTAACGTTTTCAGCGCACCGACCGTTCGAGGTACTCGACCGCGAAATCGATAATGAATGACGTCCGCGCACTCCTTGATGTACTTCACCTTGGACGTCCACAGATTCAACGTCTTACACGCCTCCTCCAGCGCGACGACCGACAACTCTCGAATCGCCTCCGCCGTGACTTCGCCATCCGGAACGCGTTCCCTCAATCGCTCGAACGCTCGCAGCGCCACCTTATCCAAACACTGCACGCTCATCAACGCCGCGACTAAACACTGAAACCCCGGTTCTCGTCTTCCGTTCAGATCATTGACGAGAAACGCGTGGAAATCGTCCACTCTCGCCGCGCCGTCGCCGCGCGCGTCGTCGACTCTCCACGCGCGAATCGCTCCCCACGCCTCGTCGAACGTCTCATCGTCCACGACATCGTCGCGCGTCGTCATCGTCGTCGTCGTCATCCTCGTCGTCGTCGTCGTCTCGTTCAATCTCGATCTCGTCTCCGAGCGCTTTCCCACTCCCTCGTCGGCCCCGTCGCCCGCGCGGATGACCGTTGGCGTCGACCCATCGTCTCCGTCCTCCTCGTCCTCGTCGCGCCTTCTCCTATTCGACGACGGCGCGAGTCGAAACGCTTCGCACACGGCGAAGAAATCCACCGTCGAGGACGTCGTCTCGATCGCGCTCGTCCCCATCGCGCGTCTCAATCACCCCACCCACCGCGCGCGCGCGCGTCTCTCTCTGCTGACTGGACGCACAAATGCCGATTCGGAACGGGGGGGCGTAGTGAAAACATGAGTGCTGACTCGTCGATTCGGGGACTCCGAATTGACAGGTCGATCGATCGCTCGGCGCGCGCCCGCATTCGTCGACGCGCGCGAAGCGGAGGTGAGCGTTCGCGCGTCGATCGGTGAGCTCACGCGAGAGGACGCGAACAGACGCACGCGCCATGGGTCTCGTCACCACGTGCACCCGCATCGCGCGGCGCATGGGGTATCGCACGTCGAAGTTTGTCAAGATTATCGATTGGCGATTAGCCTTGTCCAATCTCGCGCTGCAGGTGCTGATCACGTTCTACGTCTTGTACGCGCTCATCAACGGGAAGACGTACCTGGAGACCGAAGTCCCGGTCGGCCGCGTCACCAACTGGGGGAACGGTAACGCCAACGTGTACGCGCTGCAAACGAGTTCCGCCGCCGCGACGACGCTAAGCGAGACGACGTACGACGGGAAAACGTACCCGGTGCTTCCGTGCGCGGGCACGAACACCCTGGACGATTACAAGTTTGAGTACGACGAAGCGTTTAACTACGCCAACATCAAGTGCGCCTACTTGACGTCGGATGAACTCATCACGAAGGAGATTTCCGGCGGTATATTCATCACCACCCACATCACCGAGACGGTCACGTATCGCGAGCCGAAAACCGGCACAAGCTGCGATGGCCTTCAGGCCACTCACACTTTCGGCACCGGCGGCAGGACGAAAAACGTCGTGAATGCGGCCGGCACGGGTGGTTTGTGCTACTACAACGAAACGACGGAATGGTTGACCGTCGGTTCAGACTTGTCGAGCATCGGCATCGCGCACGAGTACGAGACGCTGTCCGAGAAGAACTCCATGACCGGGAAGAACCCCAAAACGTACGTTCGCAGAGCCGGTTCGAGTCACAATTATTTCACCTTTGCAGATGGCCAAGACATCAAGCTCAAGCTCAAGGAGATTCTCGATATCGCGCAAGTGGACTTGGACAAACGCTACGAGGACCAAACCGCTTTGCCTAGCTCAAACGTCGCTGCCTTGTACGGTAGTGGGACCGACTCGGCGAGAACGCCGATGACGCGCCTTGCTGGCTTGCGCATAAACGCAAAGTTCCAGTACTACAACTACAACTTGCACGGAAAAGGTGACTTGGGCGCTTCCAAGACGCCGTACGCTATTCTGGAGATTGAACCATCCATCACGTGGACTTCGAAGGGTCAATCCATCTCTTACCGCACCGACCGAAGGAATCTTGACGACCCCATCGATGCGACATCGGGCAAGCCGGAGGGCTACTTCCACAACCTGTACGCCTACGGTGTTTTCATCGACGTCACGTCTACCGGAATCATCGGCGGTTTGAATTACGTGTACATCATCAACGTCATCGTCAGTGGTTTGGTACTGCTCAATGTTGCGGGAACCATCACAGATTTAATCGCGCAGTACGGTTTGGGCACGCGATCTTTGATTTACCGCAGTCACATGATCGAAGAAACGAACTTCGAACGCGAATGCGCCAAATACGCCGTACAAGGCATGCTCGCGGTGAAGTCCTTCAAGGATGCAGACAAGTCTGGTAATAACGACGGTTTGGACATCGACGAACTCAATGACCTTCTCGTCCAGGCTTTCCACAGCCAGGACGGCATGTCCATGTCTGAAAAGGGCCAAATTGAGAACTTGACCGAGCGTCGTCTCACGCTCGAAGAGTGCCGACAGATGGCGAAATACATCATGCTCACGGGCGACTCTGACGCTCAAGATCTCTACTTACAGGGCAAGCCGAGAATGGGTTACGAGGAATTGAAGGAGCAGCGCATCGACTTGAACGAATGGATCGAGCTGATGACCGAAGGACCGATGGATATCAACACTCTGAGAAAGGTCATCAAGATGGACAAGGAGGAACAGGCTTATCAAAAGCGCTTGATGGAAGCCTTCCGCGAATAGTGCGAGACGATGAGTCACCCACACGCAAGAACCTAAATTATCGAACTCAAACAAATGTCGTCATGACGTTTAATTTACAATACTACGGAAACAACAATACAGAAAAGTAAATTTGTTATTCACTTGTCGGCGTCGGAGTCGTCTTCTCGCTATACACATTTTACAATCATCTTCTCCTAAGGGGAACTAATCAGAAGGTTACGACGCCGTCGGCGTTCCAATCCGGGGAGGATACCACGGTCCATCCGTCGGCATCGCTCGAATCGCCGTCGTTTCCGCGCGATCGTTGAATCAGGGCGTGTAAGTCGTCCCCGATGCGCTCGGCGCTCGCCTTGGGCGTCGGACGCGGAAACTCGTACTCGTCGTCCACCGCGCCGAGATCGCTCACAAACACTCTCGGAACGCTACCGGCGTACAGTTCCGCCCACGACTCGCGCGTGCTCACGTCTCTGGCCACGAGCACAAAGTCTCGAAGCGAGTCACGCGTCGCGCCCGTTCGCGCGCTCCTCGCGCCCGCCCTCGCTCCTTCGAGCGCCGTCTCGAGTTTGTCGCGCAAGCCATCGCACAGACAACATCCCGGCTTGGTGTAGACGATGATTTCACCTCTCTCCCGGTTCACGTCGGCGTCTCCACCCGCGTTCGCTCGCGCGTCTCGACGCGTCGCGCGAGCTCTAAACAAAATTGGTGAGACGCGAGGACGCGGACGGCGTGCGTCGTCGTCGCTCGCTCGACCCGAGGGTGATGGACATTCGAGCGTGCGCGCGGCGGAAAGTGCAAACGCCATCGCGCGCGTTCGTTTCGCCCGGTGACTCGCGCGAACGTCCGCGCGCGGTACGACGTCGAGGCGAGGAATGACGACGCGCGAGGGGACGACGCCGAGCGAGGGTCGGTGGTCGAAACGTCGCTGAGTGCGAAAACCACGTGGTATATCATCGATTACACGTACGTACGACAATCCACCGCGTGCCTCATCGCGAGGGTGTTTTGAGTTGGATGGCTAAAGAAATCCTAGAGAAAGAAGACGCGACGCTCATTTACTTCTTACCGCCCTTCTTCTTCGCCGCTCTCGCCTTGATCTCACGGAGCGCGGCATCGCGCGCCGCGGCGCGAACTTCCGGCTTTTCGTTGCGCTTCTTGGAGAGCACCTGTGTTCACGTAAATAACGCGCAATTCACTCGTCAGTCACCCGTTCGCGACGCTCCGGCGCAACCGTCTCCGCGCGCTCGAGGGTTTCACGCGCGCGCCGCGTCATCTCTCTCGCGCGTCGCTCGAGCGCTCGCGACGCGGTGACATCGAGCGAGATCGAACCAAACGTCATCGACCATCGTACGCGATCGACGTTCGATCCATCCCGCGTCTCCGTCGCCTCGCCGCGATGAACTGACTCGTCGCGTCGTCGGCGCGCGGTACGCACCTCCAAGGAAGCAGAAACGAGCGATCGAGTAAAGGCGTTCTTGTTGACTTTTCTCTTCTTCGTGCGAGTGCTAGCTTCGATATCCTGCGCGCGTCGCAAAATACATATCTCAGTCAGTCATCGTGGACTCCCGCGCGCGTCATCCCGTCATCACCGCTCCCGCGGTCGCGCGGTCCGACTACGATCCGCTCGAACCGCAAGCCCTAGCGTGGGATGATCCTCATCGAGCATCTTCCTCGTCTCCGAGCGCGCGCCGACGTCCCACGTCCACCGCACGCGATCTCCATCCCTCACGCGTATTTCTCACGTGCGTTCGCGCGCGTTTTTCGTACCTTCTTGTGCGCCTTACGGTACGTCGTCGTCCACGCGAGCTTCGCCGGCTTCTTCTTTTGCGCGGCGAGCTTCTTGCACTTGCCGTTCAAGTACAAGAACGTGGAGGAGTCTTGCTTGGTGAGGCGCATGCCGTGACCCGGGTACACGCGCAATCCACTGAAGGAGCACTTTTCCGTCTTGAGCACCATGACGAGACCGTCGCGCGCGTCGCGAAGAGGCGGACCTTCGTCCCGGCATCCACCGCTCGAGCTCGCGCTCGAGCTCGAGCGCGCGACGCGGCCAAACCCTCGATGCTTATCGTTTTGTTAGTTTTACGCGCGTGGTACAGGAGTGCACTACTTTCACCCTATCCGCGCCCATACAACTCGAACGGTACATACATGCACCACCGTGTACGTATTGTACGTATACTCACCCTCTCGAACCCCGTGTACGTACACACACGGTGCCCACCGCGGTCGGACGCCCGGACGCGTTCCCGCGCGTTCGCGCGTCGGCGTCGCTCGACCGCGGACGCTCGACGCCGCGCGACGGCACTCGCCGAGGCGCGTCGACGGACGATCGCTCGAGGACACCGGCCGTGGTCGTAGGTGCGCGTCGAACGCCGCGGACGCGCTCGATCGGTCGCGCGAAGGGGGGGGCGCGCGCGAGGACGAGCTCGAGCGCGAAAAGGAATAATCTCACCGCGCGCGCGAGCGGTTTATCCGCGCGCGCGCGAGGGGAAGAGCGTCGAGCGAGGGGAACGGCGCGGTGAGGCGCGAGGGGGTGTTGTGTGTCGTCGATGTCTCGCGCTCGAGCGCGAACGATGGGAGGTGAAGGACGAGGACGAGCGATGAGACGAACGCTCGGTTGTATGCCTTTGAAACATCTTGGCGCTCGGGCGGAGTCGAGGGCGCGCGACGGGCGAGGGAGGCGCGGGGGGCGACCGCGCGCGGTGTGTGACTGTGAGAACGAGGTGGTGGATGTCGATGACGCGAGCGAGTGGTTCGATCGACTGACGGAAGCGTCGCGTGGTGTCTTCTTTCCTTAGATTTCGGACGGATCGTCGGAGGGGCGTCGGTGAGAACGTCGACATGGTGGCCAAGGCGATAGCCATGTCCTTCTCCGAGCAGATGACGACGTTCTTGGCGGAGAACGTACGTTTCTCTGGGGATGATTTCTTGCTTTTGGGGTCGAACATGATCGCGTGCGCGTTCGTGTACTATTTTTTGCGATTCTTGAAAATTCCGGACCACTCGTGGTACCTGACGCTGTACTCGTCCTTCGTGACGTCCTTCGTCGGGTTGTATTTGTTTTATCACGTCTGCCACGATGGATTCACGGCCACGATCGATAATGAGACTGATCTCACGCGGTACGCCGCGATCTTTTTCATCGGTTACTGCATCATGGACTTGTTCATCGGGAGCTTGCACTACGAAAACTTGATCACGTACGACGACGGTTGGGTTCATCACTTTTTGTACATTGTCGTGTGCGCGTATTTGCTCCACGATGGATTGACGTCTTTGTTTGCCATCGCGCTCGTTGAAGAACTCCCCATCGTGCTGTTGGCGTTCCACGAAGTGCAAAACAAGCAGAAACCGAGCCTGTTGTTTGGCGTTTTGTACTTTCTCACGCGCGTCGTGTTCCACACTGTGTTGATTTACAAGGCTGCGCAGTTCTCGAACTTGGTCTTCATCGTCGGTCTGAGCCTGTTGATGTTGCACGTGAAGGAATTTCAGCGCTGGGTGCGAGGTTACTTGATGCGTTCGCACGGCCGCACGCGCATGCCGTTCAGGGGCAAACTCGGGCTTTTCGCGACCATGTTGGTGGCGAACACGGGTGCGCACGCCTACGCTGCGTACGACTTGGTGTACAACAAATACGCCGAAGCTCCGTCGGCGCCGGTCATCACCATGCACGCGACCATTTTCTCCCTCTTCCTCTACCGATTCGGAGTTGTCGTGCACGACGTGTACACGCAAAACTTCATCATGACGTCCATCGGTCGCAAGAAGATCATCTACAACATTTCGTGGGAAGACCCGGCGGTCGACCACAAGGTGATGCACATGACGAAGGATGACGTTGTTTTAACTATTTCTTCCGCGGGCTGCAACGTGCTTGACTATCTTTGCCAAGGACCGAAGAAGATCATCGCGGTTGACATGAACGCCGCCCAGCTTCACACGCTCGAGCTCAAGCTCGCGTGCATTCGCGTCCTGACGTGGGAGCAATTCTTCGACATCTGGGGTCGATCGAACTTTGAGGTGTTCAAATCGGTGTACGAATCCAAATTGCGCCCGTTGCTCCAGGAAGAAACCGCCGAGTTCTGGGACAACAACCACAACTTGTTCCGCGACAATTTCATGTTTGCGGGCACCTCTGGCTTGATGGCGAAAATCTTGTGCCTGCCGTTGCGTCTCTCCGGCATGCGTGAGCGCGTGAAGAACCGCGAAGAATTCGACGAGAACTCTGGCGGTTTCTTCTTCTGGTTTACTCTCAAGCTGTGCTCGATGACCTTCTTGTGGAGTTGGATCGCCCCGCTCGGCGGCGTTCCGCTCGAGCAGCTCAATTTGTTGAGCCGCAACCCCAAGGTGTTCGTCGATCGATTGATCGAAGTGCTCAAGGTACGCGTGTGGAAACCGAACAACTACTTCTACTACGGCTACATCGTCGGCGAATTCGCCCCCGATTGTTGCCCGCGATACCTCGAGAAGAAGAACTTTGCCAACTTGAAGAAGCGCGTCGACCGCGTCCAATTGTTCCACGGCACTTGGGCCGACGCGGCCGTCCGCGAAGGTCCGGGCTCCATTACCATCGCCTCCCTCCTCGATTCGATGGACTGGATGCCGCCGGAGATGATCGCTGAGAACATCTCCAAGGTTGTCGCCAACATGGACAAGGAGAAGGGCCGCATCTACTGGCGTTCCTTCGCCGATCGCGTGCACTCGCCCGTGCTCGCGCACCTCGACGGTACGCTCGTACCGGACTACGATCGCGTCGGTTGGTATTTGACGCAGTTCATCGCGCCGACGCCGGAGGACTACAATCCAGAGATGATTGTGCAACAGGGTAGCGGTCGTACTTTCAAAAACTCGTTCATCGGCGACGTCTCCGTCATGCTCGCCATGGCCAAGCAAGGATTGAGCAAGGTTAAAGATGTTCGAGCGTTCTACAAGCATCAAGGCGAGCGTTACGACGGCTTCCGCGAGGCGCTCTTGCCGGGACGCGAGGTTTTCATGCGCCACGTGATTCCGTGGGCGAAGGAGCCGAAGACGTGGGTCTCAGTGGGTTGCGGCACCGCTCGCGATATTGAATTCGTCGTCGGCCACGTGCAAAAGTGCAACACCAAGGTGTACCTCTGCGATTTATCCGATGCTTTGCTCGAAATGGCGAGAGAGCGCGTCATAGAACTCGGTTTGGCGCCGCAAGTCGTGTTGGTGGAGGGTGACATCAACAGCGCCGCCGTCAAGCGAAAGCTCCCCAAGCAAGCCGACTTGGTGACGTGTTCGTACTGCGTCACCATGATCCCCGACTGGAAGAAGGCGATGAAAACTATGTCGGATTTGGTCGCTCCCGGCGGCAATTTGGCGTTGATTGATTTCATCGAGCGCGAGGGTCGCGAGAGCTCTTGGGATCAACGCCTCTACAAGTGGTGGTTCGCCATGGACGGCGTCTTCTTCAACAAGGAACACCGCGAGTGGTTATCGAGTCGAAAAGATTTCAAGACGGTGTGGTACGCCGAAGAGGAAGGCAGCGTTCCCTACACTCCCTACCGCCCGACTCACTACATGTACTGCGGCGAGAAGACGAGCGAGCCGACCCTCCCGCGCGAGGCGTGGAATAGACCGTTTTGGAACTGAGCGCGTCGCCCGTCTCTTCGCTCCGTCGCGCGCTTATCTCTAGTCTTCTTTTCGATAGAAACGATTCATCGACGCACATTTTTCAGGACAACCACGTCGCGCGGTCCCGGGATTGCACTTTATCGGCTCCGGGAGTGCGCGTGTCACATTTTTCCTTTCCAACCGCTGACTCGACGCGACTTCACTCGAGAACTCGAGCGAGGACGAGCGCGCGCGGGAGAGCGCGACGCGAGCGACGCGCGCGAGTGTGAGAGCGACTTCGTTTCATTCCTTCGCATTCATTCGTCGCTCGTTCGTTCGTTCGCTCGTTCGTTCGTTCCGTCGTCGACGGGATCCGACGCGATTCGACGTGAACCTAGAGGGAACGCGCGGCGATTGCGTGCGATTGCGTGCGATTCGACGTCGAGCGAGCGCGAGAGACGGTGTTCGGGATGGTGACAGAGGCGAGCGTGGCGTCCATCGAGAGCGAGAGCGATGGACGAACGAGTGCGGACGATCATTTACCGGTCGGAGCATCGCCGGGGTCGAGACAACCGTATCGCATGGACATGGGCGAGTCGGAGGGCGGCGAGCACTCGAACGAGAGCAGCTTGGGGAGCACGGGGAAACACAGCGAGGCCGGGTCCGACGGTACGAATAAACCCGGTACGGCTAAGTTTTTGCAGTACACGGAGAGACACTTGACGAGCGAGTTGTTGTTTTGCTGCTCGACGGGGAACTTGCGTCGGCTCAAGCGCGTGCTCGAACAGGCGAATAAGAGCATCACGAGCGAAAGTTACGCCGATTACGACAATCGCACGCCGCTTCACGTCGCGGCGAGTGAAGGTTCATTTAAAGTGGCGGATTGGCTGGTGAAGAGCGGCGTGCCCATGAATCCGGTCGATCGATGGGGGTCGACGCCGCTGGAGAGCGCCGTGTACGGCAACCACGGCGATTTGGTGAAGATGCTCGCCAAGAACGGCGGTAAGATTAAGGATAGGGTGAGTGGCACGTTTTTACCGCTGGAAGAATCGCATCTCTCCGGGGCGGCGCACATGCAGTTGCCCGCGGACACGATGGCTTGGGAAATTCCGGATGAAGAGTTTAGCAACGTCGAGGAAATCGGCGCCGGCGCGTTCGGCGTCGTGTACGGCGGCACGTGGCGAGGAACAAAGGTGTGCTTAAAACAGTTGCATAAACATCTCAACGCGGATGAAGTAGCTCAAGCTGAATTCAGACTCGAGCTGAAGATTATGCAACAGCTGCACCACCCGCACATCGTGCAGTTTCTCGGAACGACGGTGTCCGCCGAGGGCCTCACATCCATCGTCAGCGAATACATGGCTGGTGGAAGCTTAGAGACGTTGTTTAGGGCTGAGGAACTATTGCCATTACGTCAGTCGGTGAAAATGGCGCTCGACTGCGCCAGGGGTATGGCGTACTTACACGGTAGAACGCCACTTCCGGTTATTCACAGAGATTTGAAGCCGGGCAACCTCATGTTAACGAAGATGCGAACGCTCAAGATTGGCGATTTCGGTCTGTCTAAGACTCTCTCCGTGCGCAATAAACTTCCACAGGAGATGTCCCAGGCATTCAACATGACTGGCGAGACCGGATCGTACCGATACATGGCGCCCGAGGTGTTTCGTCATGAGTTTTACGGTCCAGCCGTCGACGTCTACGCGGCGTCCATGATTTACTACCAACTCTTTAGCTTCCAGCAACCATTCAGCGGAAGAAACCCGGTGGACGCATGCCGCGCGGCGAGTCTAGAAAACCTCCGACCGCCCATTCGAGAGGGCTTCATGCCGGCCGAGCTCGCTACTCTTGTCGCCAGAATGTGGGATCCGCTCGTCAAGAAGCGTCCCGACTTTTTAGAAATCATCACCATCCTTGACCCGCTCGCGGAGAAATACGCCGACTCTCCCGATAACCAACCCGGCTGCGGATGTGTGGTGTCGTAACCCCTCGATCGTCTCTTCGATCGAGCATATTGTAACAATCCCAGAGACGGCGCGGCGCTCGGCGCTCGCC
>CEUV01007585.1_pt1 | contig 13104 bp, 10 predicted proteins | sample 356401 | NCBI WGS metagenome assembly CEUV01 (sample SAMEA2622710, study PRJEB7988) | marine metagenome | isolation source: saline water (ENVO:00002010), including
AAGGCATTTCCAACACCTTCTCCAGAGAATGGGTCGACCAAACTTGCTGAATCTCCGACTAGCAACGCTCCGGGCGCGTACGCTCTTCGAGGCTGATTTTTCTCGCCCTTTCTCGGACTTCCAAACGGCAATTGCCAGCCTTTGCTTGTACCTTCAATCAATTCTGCATCAGCGAACCTTTCCTTGAATAATGGATGGTTTGCAATGACGTCTGCTTGCAATGTCTTGAGTTTCTTTTTCTGCTTGTCAAGCAGCCCCATTACCATTCCAATACCGACGTTTACCTTTCCACCGCCTAATGGGAACAGCCAGAAGTAACCGGGAACAACAGTATCAACAAAGTGGATTTCGATATTTCCAGCGTCTCCTTCACAGCCCTTTACTCCCGACCAATATTCTCGGTATCCGCCGCAATAATGCATTCTGTCAACTAACTCTTCTTTGGCTAATTCTTTGACGATTTTACGAGCTACCGGACACTGATATCCGCCCGCTCCAATGGTCCATGGTGCGGAATAGGTTCTCTTTTCGCCACGCTTTCCCCCGATACCGATTTCCACCCCAGTAATCTTCCCATCTTCATCAAATACTTCGGTAACCATCGCTCCCTGAATGACCGAACCCCCGTTTTCCAAAACTAACTCGGTTGCTCTGTGAAATAGTAACCAATCAAATTGCTGACGAGGAAGAGAATAACCAGCCTCTAGCCTCGCAACATCTTCCTCAGGAAGTGGAACGGTAACATCGGAACCGTTTGGAGATGAGAAAACTATTCCAGTTACCCTGAAATGTGGCGTAGACTCCAAGGTTGCCTTTACACCTAAAGCCTTGACATGGCTTAGCGATTTTCCACCTACAGCGTCTCCACAGATCTTGTCTCTAGGCCAAACACCCTTTTCGATAAGCAGGACGTTTTTCCCTTCCATGGCAAGATAAGATGCAGCAGCTGAACCACCTGGCCCACCACCAACAACAATGCAGTCAAACTCACTGCCAGAATCAGGAATTGCCCCCGTTTCAATCGGCTCATCCCAAAACCGTTCTTTCGCCATACGCGGGTCACGACACGTCAAGCACAAGAGGGTAGTGGCCGATAGGGAATAATCTCGCCTGAATTAGTAACTTTACCGCCAGCATCAAAAAGAACTATCTCAACGTCGAAATATGGCCTCAATGCGACAGCAAGCTGCGCTCGGCCTGTTTTTTGTTACTCTCTTATGGGGAGGAACATTTGTTTGGATGAAGCAAGCATTGAATTCGCTTGATGACGAACTAATACAATACACCACAGCAGGCGTTGTAGGTGTAATCGTATGCTCTAGATTTCTAATCGCTTTCGTTGCCCTTCTACCATTTTCTAGTGAGGCAAGGCGAGCTCTAACATCCAAAGAAGACTGGAAAGGGGGCCTCATCTTAGGTGGCCTAATGCTTGCGGGCTTCGTATTCCAGATGATTGGAATAGAATCGGTGAGTCCATCAGTGTCTGCTTTCCTGACCTCACTCTATGTTGTATTTACTGCGATTTTATCTGTAAAAATAAGCGATAGAAAGCCTACTAGGATGATGGTACTGGGCGTTGGTCTAGCTACCATTGGTGCAGGATTCATCGATGGACCACCGCATATTGTATGGGGATTGGGCGAATTACTAACGGTAGTTTGCGCATTCTTCTTTGCGCTACACATAATTTACACCGATAAGATAACCAAACAACTCAACCCAATTGCAGTCACTTCTACTTCATTTGCAGTATTGGTCGTTGGTGCGGGCATTGTTGCACTAATCGCATCACGCGACGCCATGGTCTTCGAATCAGCATGGCAAGATGGAGTGATAATTCCGCTCTTGTGTCTCGGGCTATTTGGATCATTAGCATGTATCCTAATGCTAAACGCATTCCAAAGACATCTAAATCCAACACATGCAGCGATTATTTACTCCTTTGAACCGGTCTGGGCAACTTTGTATGGGTGGCAACAAGGACTTGTTGAAGTCTCGGTTTGGCTGATGATGGGCTTGTTGTTATTGTTTGGAAACATTATTGTCGAACTCGATGAATCAAGAGAAGATACTCACCTTAGTGACGATGCGGGGCCCGAATAATCGTAGAATGAAACCATTGTTTGCGTATTTGCGATACCGCCGACCTTTGACAAACCATCGAGGATAGCATCACCTAGGGAATCCATTGACGGGCTGACAACTTCGATCAGCAAGTCCCAATCTCCAGCTACGACATTACATCTCACTACGTAAGGGAATTTGCAGATTTTTTGAGCAATATCTCTTCTATCGACGTTTCCTCTTTCGCATCTTGCGAATATGAAAGCCCTCAATTCGTAGCCCCAAGCCCTTGCATCGATGTCTACCGTATATCTTCGAATGATGCCCTCGCGCTTGAGTTTCACCATTCTATCATGCGTTGTTACCCTTGCAATTCCCATCGATTCTGCAATCGATGTAACAGAGGCTCTCGAATCCTGCTTGAGCAATTCAATGAGTTTCAAATCGTTAGAATCTAGTTTCATGAATTAACGAATAGCCGTGATATATTCAAGGATTCCGACAAATTGTCGGATATTCCATTGGAAATGAAGGTATTTTCCGACATCCATAAGCAAAATCCTGCGAATTGTTGATGTGCGTCCTTCTCCACCGAGTAACTGGAGATGACCGTGGCCGACAAAAGGAAGTTTTCAACCAACGCAGTTCATGCAGGTACGCAGCACATCGAAGGTGCAGTAAATACTCCAATATTCCAATCTTCTACCTACCAATTAACCGATGAAAGGTATGCTGGTTGGGCTGCAGGTGCGCAGCATACCCTTCTCTACGCCAGACTATCAAGCCTAAACTCTGAAGCGGTTGTAGAGAAGATATGTGCGCTAGAAGGAGCAGAGGACGGCGAATTGTTCGCTAGCGGAATGGCCGCAATATCTACTACACTGATGGGACTATTATCTCAAGGGGACCACATAGTAGCGAGTTCCGACGTTTACGGAGGAACATACGGCTTGATGACTGAAGAGTTGCCAAGATTTGGTATATCGACTACAATGGCTGATATGCAAGACCCAGCATCATACGAGGCAGCGATTCAAGAGAACACTAAGATGCTGTATATTGAAACAATCACAAATCCTGTGATCAAGATCTGTGACGTAGAAGCAATGTCAGCTATTGCGAAGAAGCACAACCTTCTGTTGGTTATTGACAATACGTTCGCTTCGCCCTGGGGATGCCAACCAATTACAATGGGGGCAGACTTGGTCATCCACTCCACAACGAAATATCTAGGGGGTCACTCGGACATTATCGGTGGAGCTGTAGTTGGAAGGGCTGACTTGATTGCTGCGATGTTCATGAAGAAAGTACACTTTGGAGGATCTCCCGACCCTCACAGCTGCTACCTTCTCGAGAGAGGAATCAGAACACTTGCAGCTCGCATGCCCATTCACTGTGCTAATGCTGCAGAAATTGCAAACAGACTCGAAGCCCATGAAATGGTAGAATTAGTCCACCATCCGTCACTAGAGTCTCATAGAGATCATGAACTAGCAAAGAGAATCATTCCCAAGGGTACAGGAATGATTGCGTTCACGGTAAAGGGCGGAGACGAAGCGGCACTGAAATTCATGCGAGGCCTTGAACTCATATTCGAAGCGACAAGCCTCGGAGGCGTTGAGAGTTTAGTGGAATGTCCATTCAATTCGTCTCATATGTCCATACCCGAACACGTTAGAATTGCAGCAGGTTTGGGGCGCGGCTTCGTTAGAATGTCGATTGGAATTGAAGATGTGGAAGACCTCTGGAGCGATATCTCAACAGCGCTCTCAAAGGTTTGACTAAGGCAATTCTTCAATTTGTCCAGCGGATTTACGCAAATTTTCGAGACATGATTTGTAATCAACATCTTCTCCAGAAACAAGCGCCTTACCTGCATTCCACACTTCGATAGCAGCCGGACTCCACGCCCCACCCTTGTCTCTTGCATTGGTAGAAAATTGCCACTCTTGCCCACCGGACTTACCAGCCGCCATAAGCCAGGCCCATGAAGCAGATTCGGCGTCGATGTCTGATTTTTTTGCCAATGCCATTTTCTCTGCTTTACCCATTCCTTCAACCAACCCGGTCAATGTTAGGTCGTGAATCATACCTACTGGGCCGGGAACCTTTCCTTTCCTGTATGGGAATCTTTGGATTATGTCCGCCTTTGCTCTTTGTGCTTCGATATCTTTCAAGAATTTTCCAAATGCCCGCTTCTTGTTATGTTGGGCTGACCACAATTCTTCAGCCTCATCTTCGGGTATTCCTATACTAATCAGCCCAGCTAATCCATGGTCTTCCCACAATCCAGACAATACGTCATTGCATGAGGTAGCAGCAACTTCGAGAGCGTCTCCGCTTCTTTCGACCGTCTCTCCGCCCTTGGAAATTCTAATTCCAGAACCAGAAGCCTCCATCATTAATTTCAGAGCCAACTCCTTTTCTGATGAGGAACCATTCAACTCTTGCACAGCATCCTCTGCATTTTCAAACCACTTTTCACCAACGATAACTCCCTCATCGAGATGGTGTAGTACTGCTAATTTAACGCGCTTTGAAATCGAACCCTCATTCAAGGTCAACCCCATCCAAGCATCAAGCACTCTTTCCAGTGCTTCTTCAGACCCTTCGCGACTCGCCCCCTCTGGCGCCCATATTGCATCAGGAGTCATCACCGTTGAGAGGTTTGGTGGTAGCATAGACAAAGCGAGGTCATGGATGAATGAAGACTTACTTTTCACAGTCTCCAATTTGTCAAATCCGATTGCAACTTTACTTCCGTCGATAAAATTCAGAACCAAATAACCGTCTTTACTCATTTGATTTTCAGCAACTGCTTCGAAATCAAGGCCTTCGGTTGCCCACACTTTACCCTGATTATTGAAATCGAATCTTGAACGGGACAATACATCATCTAACCATCCATCCGGAATTTGAGGCTCTGGCCCCGTACAGACAAATCCGCCCTTCCACGAGAAGAAGAAGTACCCTTTTCGAGCATGGTCTTCCCAGGGAAGCATTCTCAAGGTCGGCATGTGATGGTTCTGAAGCCCTGCTTGGTATGCCACCTTGCCATCACCCCTCCTTACATAAGATGCCTTTCCAAAGGATTGGTGATTGTAGTTTCCAACAAGTGAAATGTCTTCATCATGGGCAGCCATCAGAGATCCAGCAAGCGCTTTTCCGACGTCATCTCCGCGCTTTGCCATCATTCTCTTTGCTAGCCATTTTCTGTCATGGCGCTTATCCAGAATCTTTCTTAATTCTCTAAGGGTCTTTGTAACGGGGTCCGTTCTACCCCACTTTAACTTCCCAGTCCATGTCATGGCAGGCAGGAGCGTTTCACCTTCTTCCAGCAACTTATCGAGATTTTTTCTCAACCTTTTCTGGGTGTCGAGATTAGCCTGTTTAGTGCCACGCATACGCATGCGCTGGCGCTTTTGACCAGGAAACTCGACTTGTGCAGGCCTCGCCATCAGAAGGGCGGAGTAGCCGCCCCCTGTTCACTTCTTCCCCCATCGGTTAAGCGCAGATAACTCGACATCTCCAGGTTCGGCAGGTATTACCAAGCAGTGCAAGCGACCGGTTTCAGCACCGGATAATTCACTTAATGGTAGATAAGTGATATTTTGGTCAGAGGTGCCCATGTCAGTACAAAGTACCACCATTAGATTTGAGATATTTTCACAAATGGCCTTACAAGCATCCATTTTCAATTTCTCTAGATTCGTATTATCGGGCATTTCATCGATAAAATCTGACAATTTCTCTGCCATCATGAACATCGAATTAGCAGCATCTGTAGGCTGCATCGGAATTTGACCACCCGTGCCTTCGCCAGTCGGATCAAGATCTAGTAATGCCAAGGTATGTAGCCCTTGAATACGATTCAGTGCTATGACTTCAAGCGGTGAGGTTGCAATCCATCCTCCATAGGGGTATGTCAGGGTAGTTTGCCTACCAAATCGGTAATTTGACAACCCGATTGAACCAGTGACCAATCCTGTAATCGAGATTCCGTGAATAACAGTACATTCAACCCCAGCCTCACTAGCCTGCAGCTGCAAATCAACATGAGTCGTCGCTTGAAGCGGGTCGCCAACAACAAGCAAAGCAACAGTCTCATTTTTTGCTAACTGTAGTAATTCTACAGGATCTTCAACCTCTGGCCGCATTACCCTTTGGATATCGCCAATTTCAGACTCCAACTCGGCTAAATCCTCGTCACTCCATAATGCAGTGTACGCTTCATATCTCCTGTAGTCTGCGTTTTTTGCAGCATCTACGGCGGCAACCGTCATTCCAGAAACTCCTCCAGGCCCCATGCCGATAAGTATCAATCCAGCCGCCATGCTCAAACCTCGGACCCCTGTGGGCACAGCGAAGAACATGCGCCATTTGAGAGTGCCGAGCAGAGAAACTTCTGCATGGAGAGATAAATTATCCTCCAATGGTTGGCTTTCAGTGGGCTACGGCATCCATAACTTGGGTGGATTCAGAGGAATTCCTCTTAATGAAAACGCGCCTGATTTTTTCGATGGGCTCGACATAGTTGAAATCGAGGCCATAACTTCCGGTCCAAATCATTGGACAGAGAGATTAGACTCAGATTTGTTTAATTCATTCAAGAAATTTTGGCCGATGAGCCATGATCAAATCGGTGATGTGATAATTGTAAAAATCCCAAAAGAGATTTCTCAACTCTCACAAGAAATCGCCTCAGCAATGCTGAACCAACATTCTAGCGCAAGGATAGTATGCGCGGATAATGGGGTCAAAGGCGAATTCCGCGTTAGGGATTTAGAGGTTCTGAAGACAAGGTCAGACACCTCTACCCGAACCAAAGTAAGGGAGCATGGAAACGAGTTCCTAACCGACCCAGGATTGGTTTACTATTCTCCTAGACTTGCTACTGAAAGACTTGAAACGGTCGAAGTAGCGAAACAACTCTCTGGAAAATTAGGCAGGAAAATCTCGGTTTGCGACCCATATGCTGGTGTAGGCCCAGCTGTAGTTCCACTTACACAAATTCCAGAATTTGTTGAGAATATTTTTGCAAGCGACCTCAATCCCGATGCAGCAGAATTGTTGAGACTAAATTTACCAAATAGCGTTACAAAATGCGCTGATGCTAGAGTATTATCAGAGGAATTAGGAGAGTGCTGTGATCTCCTTCTAGTTAACTTGCCACATGAAACAGTAGACCATCTCCCCCACCTCATAGGACTGTTGAACAGGGGGCATGAAGTCGTGATTAGAGGTTGGGCAATCCTAGAATCAGATTCAATTTCAACAGCAGAAACAGAAATTCGCAATCATTTGAGCAATTGCCAAGTCTTATCCTTAGAAATCAAACCAAAGAAATCCTACTCTTCGAGTATCTCATATGTCTCTATTGAAGCACATCTCATCAGGGACTAACCTCCGTTGAATTCATGAATAGGTAGCCACTGGGAAGATAACATGCAGACTAAGGTGAAATGCCGATGCGGAGCGGAAATTGATATTTCTGGAGTAACTCCTCGCCTTAGTGGCATAGATGTCTACTGCAAAGTATGCGGTACAGTGACTAATCACAAAATCGTTTGATTTTGTTTGAATTTCAACTCTTGTTGTAGTACAAGAACAGCCAATCACGCCGGTTAGGCGCCCGCGCCGGGATTTGAACCCGGGTCGAAGCATCGACAACGCTTCATGATAGACCACTACACCACGCGGGCAGCAGCCCACCGTGTGACAACGCATATTTAAGCCGCGCTCTGTGGCCAAGACGGGGAGATGACGTGGCCGGCCCAAAAACATCAGCAGAGAAATCTAGAGAAGATGAAAAAAACGCTGCAGCAGATGATATGTTTGGTGGAGCATTTGGTGGACTACAAGAGATGGAAGTCACCGAAACACCAACTGTTGAAGAGCCGGTAGCAGAATCACAATCAGAAGAAACAACCCCGACTGAAGTTGCAGAAATCCCCGAAACTGAAGAACCAGCTTCAGAAGAAACCATTCCTAACGAAGAGGCTGAACCATCGTCTGAAACCGCTGAAGAAACTCCAGCCGAACCACCAAGCGGTCCTCCAAGTGGGCCCCCATCGGGACCACCGTCCGGTCCACCGTCCGGTCCACCGTCTGGTCCACCATCTGGCCCACCATCCGGGCCTCCAAGTGGTCCTCCGTCAGGACCGCCATCGGGTCCACCGAGTGGTCCTCCATCGGGACCACCATCCGGTCCTCCAAGTGGACCTCCGTCAGGGCCACCATCTGGCCCTCCTTCAGGTCCTCCGGGCGCCCCTTCAAACGGCCCACCCGGCGGCCCACCGTCTGGCCTCCCTCCCGGAAATCCAGACATGCCACCACCTGGCCCTCCCGAAGGACTTCCAGATCAACAATCCAATTCTCAAGAGGAATCAGAACCCACTGAAATCAGTCCAGAGCCCGAAGCTGTTGTTGAAGAACTTCCAGCAGAAGAGGTTACAGAAGAGGTTACAGAAGAGCAAGAAGTTGCAATTCCAGAAGCTACAAATGAAGAACCAGTTGCTGTAGAAGAAAGTAGTGAACAACCATCAGCAGAAGAGGAATCTGTTGAACCACAAGAAGCGGAACAACCTGCTACCGAATCATCTACAGAAGAGTCGAATGAAGCGCCTGCCGAAGTACCTGTTCAAGAAGCGGAAGACGCTGAAAACACTCCTGAATCAGAACCCGTTACCGATGCACCAAAACCCGCAGTATCGAACAGAGCAAAGGCTGCAGAAAAAGAGGTAATTAAGTTGTCAAACGAGGTACATAGCCTTAGAAAATCACTTGCAGGCGCGGCTGATGTAATCGAGGATTTGGAAACCCAGCCAATGCCACCAGCAGTACTGGCATCAGACATTGTGGTCCCTGATCACCTGGTAGCGGACATCGCCCGCCTTGCAAGACAGTTAGACAGGGAACAACTTGTGAGAGCAAATATGGGTACGATTTCAATGCTACACCCCGGAATGCCAGGTGTAATGATTTCGACAAAGGCAGGAATTACATTATCTAGGCTTAACGAAAGAGGAATTGTTGGGGGCAGACTTGGACAAGGTGCACCTCAAAACGCACCAAACGATTGGAGAGTTTTGGAAGTTCTGCTTGCAGCCACGTCCCTTGAAACTGGTGGCCCAGCTGCATGTATACACATGATGGGGGCTTACACTACTACAGCAAGTTGCGAGAAAGATTTGATTCTATGTTCTCCAATCGATGAAGTTGGGAAGAAAATGTTAGGCAAGATTGTAATTGTTGATACTGATGATGAAAACCCAGACGATTTCCTGAGGCAGACTGCTGAAGCCCTAAAGATGGGTGGAAGCAAATGTGTCGTAATTCGAGGTCATGGAGCATACTGCGTAGGTGCAGATTTGGATGATGCCTGGGCAAATGCTGCAATGCTGGAGCACAGTATGAAGATCGTACTGTTAGCACGTCAAGCAAATTTGAAAGTTTGATATTACTCTTCATCGAACTTCTTTGACTCACCCATTTGGGAAGCGACGAACATAATACCGAATAGCGAAACTACTGCTATAATTCCTGCAATGGATTTGGTTGAAAGTTTGGTATCCGATTTGGTTTCTTCAACGATTCCTGTTTCATTGTCGTGCATTTCATCGTGCAAGTCAACCTGAATGTCTACTGAGCCGTAACTGGTCTTGATTAACGTGTCATTGACGTATGTCAGGAAAGTGAAATTCCAAACACCTGCAGAATTCTGAGGATTGAATACGAAATCGTACCTTGTGTTGCAATCCTCGTTTACCTTAGACCCGTTTTCATCAAGTTCACATTCGAACACTAAATCTCCAGACCTTGCAGTAGCACCATCTTTCTCAACTTCTATAACCAATGTTGCGTTTTCTGTGGTGTCTTTCATCCAAAACCAAACCGAATCTCCTTCCTTCAGTGTACCGTTTGGAATATCTGCAGGTTGTCCCCCCTCCGAGTTTACAATCACAGTGTAAATCTGTAATTCATGGCCAACAACAGGGGATGCAAGCATCACGAGGCATAGGGTAACAGCAAGGATGCGCATCAAATTTCCCACTCGACACGAGAATAAATACAATACGGAGGAAGACTGCCGCAGGTACATGAACAGCCAAGGGGTAGCACTGGGCATTTTCGTTGTTTTATTTGCATCGTCGATGACAGTTCTTCTAATCGCTGAAGATGAAGTGGAGGAAACAACAGAGGCCAAACCACACTTTCATGCTGGAGACCCCTTGTTCCAAGGCGAAGGGCACGACCATTCGAATGCTAGTCAGCACGTAGCCGGAACAGATAATATCGAGCAGATAGCATTCAACCCACTGACATCTCCTGGAAACGCAGAAGTTTCTGTCGCCCGTTCACCAGACGGCAGAGTATACACTTACCAAGCGGGCTGGAATGACATGCACATAGTCGATGTTACAAATTCCACAGACCCAGTAGTCGTTGGCGTTTACAACGACCCTAACACACAAGTTTTGGATGTCAAATATCTAGAATACAACGGAAACGAATACGTAATCCTGCAAAATCAACTCGTGGACTCCGGATATGCAGATCCAAATGTTGGAGAATGGAGTGACCCAATTCAGGTATCGGTCACATTAATCGATGTCACTGACAAAACCAATCCAACATATGTTGACTCATGGTACGATGCAGACCACCCAAGCGGCCCACACAATTTGTACCCGCACATGATTGACGGTGAATGGTACATTTTCGTTGCAAATCCAGACTATGAGCAGTGCGACTCAGCGATTGGAGAAGCATGCGGTGGAGTAACCATTGCTCACTTGAACCTCCAAGGAAGTGCAGCACAAGTTGCACCGGGAACGCCGGGCTCAGGCTTTGGCCACACTATCGTCAAGGTTGGAGAATATGAGGTTGCATGGGAGACCACAAGAGGCGGCTGGATTTACATCCACGATATGACAGTTCAGAAGTGGCCTGGTGAAGACACTGAAGATCCAAGATATGGCCGAACCTTCGTTTATGGTTCATACTGGGAGGCTGGATTGAGAATTGGTGACGTAACAGATGTACCTCACCCAGTCAATTCACCAGAGTTGTATTCCATGATGGCTTCAACTTGTAAGGCAGGACAAGGCAACCCTCTCATGTGCCGTTGGAGAGCACCTGAAGTCGGCTCTTGGATGGACTTCCTCGATTTGGATGACGATGGCCAACCAGATAGTGGAACGACGGGTAATGAAAACGGAGGAAGAGTGTCTTACATTCACTATGCAGAACCAGTTCCAGAGATGCTAGACGTATCCCACCTTGGGCTTGGCGACGAACCCCGACATTACGTCACAGCAGCGGTAGAGTGCCTTGATTTGTACGAGGGAACAGGTATCGTTTATCTATTAGACACAACAGAATATTCTGAAGAAAACGGAAACTTCAGATTTGAAATTACGATGACCAGAGATTGGGAAATCCCATATGCGGAAGACCACTGCTTTGGCTCGACTTGTGAACTTGATCCAGTAGCCGATGAATGGCTATTATTCAGCCCACACAACCTAGACACAGGATACTTTGAGACAACTCCTGAAACAGACCAATCGCATGGTGGTACTTGGGATGCTAGACTGTACATATCTCACTATCACGCAGGCCTTTGGATTGTGGATGTTGAAACCCTAATTGCCCCAGAAGCTACAGACAGAGTAGACATTCATTTCGAGTCTACGATTGGATATTTCCTTCCCTCTGGACATCTTGATGGAACTCCACTAGAAAGCCAATACTACGATTTTAGTTGGGTGCCTTTCCTGTGGGCAGTAGAATTCCACGAAGGAGTAATTTACGCATCTTGCATTTCTACGGGCCTTTACATCTTACAGTTAGATATCGACGAACCATACCTCGGAACACCAGTCTGAAGTTGTTTCAACGACATTGGAGCCTCGGATTCAGTATCGATTGTGTAACATTAATCATTGTGAACATCAAGGTATAACTATGGCGAGGAAAGGCTTGAGCGCAATCCTTGCTCTACTGGTTGCTTCTATTTCTTTGAGCGGATGTATTGGCCAGTTTGGGGGCGATTCCGGATTAAATGATTCAAAAGATGGCGATTCAAGTAGTGACATAGAATACACAGAGGATGGGATTTTCACTTGTATTGAACACGGAAATTTAACTCGTTGCTGGCAAACGCATGTCCCAGAGTATATCGACGAAAGTTCCCCAGTTCCGTTAGTTGTTGATATGCATGGATATAGTTCTCATTCCACTGAACAGCGACAGATGTCTTCATTCGAAACTCTAGCTAATGAAGAGGACTTTATCGTGGTTTATCCAGACGGAGATGGTGAAGTAGACAAGTTAACTGGGGAAACAAATCAAGCATGGAATGCTGGCTGGTGTTGTTCCCACTCTGTCAATGAAGAAATCGACGATGTCGGATTTATTGAGAAAATGATTCAGATTGTTATTCAAAAATACAACATTGACACCAATAGGATATACGCCTCTGGGTGGTCAAATGGCTGTGCAATGTCTCAAAGATTAGCAATGGAATCAAGCGACATTTTTGCAGCAGTTGGATGCATGTCGATGTATCTATTGACTGAACACACTGACAATTATTCTCCGATTCCAATAATGGAAGTTCACGGATTCCTAGATCAGGTAGTCCTATACGAATCAACAGCCCTAAGCGTTCCATGGAACAAAAATATGTGGAAAAACCCCGAGGCATACGAAACTGGCGCAATCGAGAATATTTTCGAATGGAGCGAGCTAAACAATTGTACAGGAGGAATAGAAACCTTCGATACAAACCCTCTCTATACAATTCAAGGATTTTCAAATTGTCAAAACGATGCTCAGATTAGATTGATGACAATTTATGCAGCACAGCATAATCCATACGCTAACAACCCTATACAAGACGACCTCATTGTATTCCAAGGAACCCAAGGCTTAGTTCAATCAAGCGAAATTGTATGGGAGTTCATCAGTCAATTCTCAAAAGAGAATGCTGAATCCTTTGATTAGAATACTACATCTTATCCGTTTCAAAGGGTA
>CEUV01037501.1_pt1 | contig 13081 bp, 14 predicted proteins | sample 356401 | NCBI WGS metagenome assembly CEUV01 (sample SAMEA2622710, study PRJEB7988) | marine metagenome | isolation source: saline water (ENVO:00002010), including
CTCGAAGGCCACCTGCGCTCCCACGACCGCACCACCGTCACCCTGCTCCTGGGTCAAGGCGTCAACGTGGAAGTGAACCGGGAACTCCAGTCCAGTGCGGGCCTCATCGCCATGATGGGGCTGGCCATCGTCGTGCTGCTCTATGTCAGCCTGCGCCGCTGGTCGGACGTGGCCATCGTCATGTTTGCCTTGGGCGCTGCCCTGCTGTGGATGCAGGGCCTCATCGGCCACTTTGCCAACATGACGGGGTGGTTGGGGTTGAGCCTCATCGCGCGGTCGCAATTTTCGAACCTGCTGCCCATCCTCGTGCTCGCGCTGGGCATTGACGACTCACTGCACGCGCTGCATCGCTACAAGGAAGAGCGCGCCAACGGCAAGACCTCCGAAGAAGCCGGCAGCATCACCGTGTCCCGTGTCGGCCGGGCCATCACGCTCACGTCGCTGACGACCATGTCGGCCTTTGCGGCCAACCTGTTCAGCGACATCGCCGCCCTGCGTTCCTTTGGCATCGAAGCGGCGCTGGGCGTACTGGCGGCCTTCATCCTGACCGGTTTGTGGGCCCCGTTGATTCGGGTCAGCGTGGACGACTGGCTGGAGGCTCGCAAGAACAAGCGGGAACAGGGCGAGGTCAAATCGCTGGTGAACCCCGACTGGCTCAAGCAAGTCACCCACGGTTCGGGTCAGCGAAGAACCGCTGCTGTCATCGCGCTCATCGCCGTGCTGATCACCGTGCCCGCCGCCGTAGGCATGGCCAGTTTGGAAGGCGACTTTGCCGTGGAAGATTTCCTTGACGAGCGCTCGGACTTCGCCATCGGCGTGGACGAAATCGCCGAGCGGTTCGCTGACGAGGGCGAACCAGCCAACCTGCTGATTTTGGGCGATGTGCTTGACCCGAGGGTGTTCGCCGCCATCGACGAGTTCCGCCAAGACATGGACGCGCTGCCCGAAGGCGTGCCCGACAAAATCACCCGCCAACCCGACGGCACCATCGACATCCTCGCCCTCGACGAGATGGTGTTCGCCGCCCAGGGCAGCCTGGTGCTCGACAGCACACCGTTTGAAGCGGCTGGCTGGCAGCCGGACGTGGACGGCTTTGGCATGAACTGCTCACTGGCCGGTTCCGGACCGCTGGTGGACACCAACGACCGTGAATGCCTGGCGTTCTTCTACGGCTTCCTCTCCCTCTACGGCGTGCCCGGGGTCGGCCCGATTCCCGACATCCCGGCGAGCATCGTCCAGCTCTACATCATGCCCGTGGTCGACCTCGACCCCGACCAGCCGTGGCTCGACGTCAACGGCGACGATGCCGCCTACGACATGATGCAGATTCGCTTCGGCATGACCCAGCCCGAGGATTTCCCCGGCATGCAGGGCGGCGTGGCAGAGGTCTGGCGGGATTTGGAAGTCTTCACCAACCTGTCAAGCGGCACCTACGAGGCAGAAGGCGAGGAAGAAGAGGACAAACCGCTGACGTGGGTCATGCTCACCGGTCGGCCCATCACCCGCTACACGGCCTCCACTGCAATGCAGGACGAGATGCAATCCTCGCTCATTCTGGGTTCGGTGTTCGTGCTCGCCTCCCTCACCATTGGCTTCCGCTCCCCCAAGCAAGCCGTCGTCACCTTCGTCCCGATTTTCCTCGTCGTTGTGTGGCTCTACGGCCTGATGTACGTGACCGGCGCTTCGCTCAACATCGTCACCGTCACCATTGCGACCATCTCGCTGGGCGTGGGCATCGACTACTGCATTCACGTGACCGAACGGTATCGGGAAGGCAGAGAAAACGGCGAATCCCACAACGACGCCCTCGCTGCGGTGGGCGGTGCGTGCGGTTTAGCCCTGCTCGGCTCGGCCACCTCGGACATTGCCGGCTTCCTCGTCATCGCCCTCTCGCCGATGGGGTTGTTTGCCAACTTCGGCATCTTCTCGGCCGCGATGATCGCCCTCTCCTTGTTTGCCAGCCTCGTGCTGACCACCGCTGCGCTCGGCCTCATCAGCACGCCCGCTGACAACGACCCCGCTTCTGTCCTTGCCTCAGTCGCAGCCGCACAGGCAGCGGACGATCCGGCAACCTCGACCGACGAAGAGGCCTGAAATCGGAGAAAACATCATCAATCAACCGAGCCAAGACATCGCCGATGTCAGCCGCTCAAGACTACTACAATCAGGTGCTCGGCATGGGCCACTCGCCCGAAGACGCCCTCGCTTACACCCGTCAGCACTACCCCAATTTCGTCCCTGGTGTGGCAGCACCCGTGGCGGCGCCCGTGATGGCGCCCGTCTCCCAACAAGCCGTTCCCGCCGTTCAGCCCGTGGCCCAACCCGCCGTAGCGGCTGCGCCAGCCCAAGCAGCCCCGGTTGCTGCCGCTCCTGCCGTCGCTGCGCCCGCTGCTGTCGCGCCCAGCGCCTATGCGCCCATGGCCGCCACCCCGCTTCCCGCAGGTGGCACCACCCCGATGATGTGGGGTGCTGTGGCCTGCATCGTGTTCGCCTTGCTTCTCTCGATGGCGGGGCAGTTCAGTCATTCATGGATCGTCAACAACGAAGAAGGCGGTGAAGGTCAGACCGTTGGCCTCACCACCATTCGGCAGGACTGTTCGATGACTGAACCGGATGCAGACGAGACCAAGCAGGAAGCCATTGATGCGTGCAAGGCCTTGACGTATGTGTTCTTCGCCGAAAACATGGAAACAGCGACCGATGAACTCGAGGATGTCGATGATATTGATGACGCAATTGTTGGCGACTACGAGGATTACTGCGACAACGTCTACACGTTTACCGCCCCCTTGATGATGGGTGATCAGGATGCGCTTGCCAATCTGAGTGAAATTCGAGACACCTGCCTCGAAACGCCGGCCGCCGGCTCAACCGGCGGCATGATCCTCTGGGTTGGTTCCCTCGGCGCCCTGCTGGGCACCCTCATGTTGAGTGCCGGTTCCATCGGTTCCAGCCTACCCGCCCAGGCCGAAAAACACGGCAAGTGGGCCGGCATGGCCGCCGGCGTGCTGATGCTCCTTGCGGTGCTCGTGTGGTGGCTCTTGCTGCCCGATACCGACACGGATACCTCTGCGGGCATGGGCGTCTGGATGACCGTGCTGGGTGGTGTGCTCGGCCTTGTAGCCGGCGTGTTGGCCTTCCTTGACCAGAAGTAAGCGCTGATTGGGCGGTGACTTCATCAAGGATTGAGCCTGCGGTCAGCGTGCCGTCTTTGGGGTTGGCCCCGGGAAGGTGGTGGCGACATGGCAGGCAACGAACCCGACACGGCCGACGTTGAGGACGACGACGAGGACTGGATGAAGTACGCCAACGCTGGCTTCGGTGAAACCGATTACTCCCTGTGGGACGATGTTGAGCCGGTGGAGGAGGACGAAACCCACCAGCAAGAAGTCGCCATGCAACTGGGCACCCACGTCGAAGAAATCCCTCGAGCGCCCCGCCCAGCCGGGCTCAAGCATCTGGTTCGTCAGGGCACGTGTGACGCTTGTTTGGGTCGCGTGGGCGGCAAGCGCACCTACGGTCAATCGCTCGAAGATGCCGGTCAAGGCATCCGAGCCTCGGTGGTGGAACAGGACAACCATTTGGCCAACATTCGAGAAGACGAGCCGTTGTGCCCCTTCTGCGAGAACCTCTTTGAGGAAGTCGACCTGCTCGCTGACATCATCTTTGACGCCATTGAACCTTACGACGTCAGCCGACTCCAACTCGGTGCACGCTTCCCCAAAGACCAGATGGAAGCGGAAGAGAAACTCCGCAAGCGCCTCGGGGCCGGTGGCTCTGACCCCCTGAAGTCGTCGTTGGTGGAGGAGATCGGTAAGCGCCTAAAGGACCGACTGGAGGGCGTCACGCTGGTCAACGACAAGCCCGACGTGCTGGCGCTCATCGACGTGCTCACCCTGACGGTGGAACTGGATGTCCGTGCCGTCTACGTCTACGGACGCTACCGAAAACTGGAGCGCGGCATTCCCCAAACCCGCTGGCCCTGTCGAGCCTGCAAGGGACGAGGATGCGAGCGCTGCAACCACACCGGCCTGCAGTATGAAAAGAGCGTTCAGGACCTGGTGGGCAACCCGATGCTGGAGATTTTCGGCGGGACCGAACACGCCTTTCACGGCATGGGCCGAGAGGACATTGACGTGCGCTGCTTGGGCCGAGGTCGACCCTTTGTGCTCGAAGTGAAGGAACCGAAGAAGCGCAGTTTCAACGCCGAGAAATTGGCCGAGATCATCAACCAAGCGGCCCAAGGCTCGGTGGAGGTGTCCTCCATTCGACCCTCGACCCGCAGTGAAGTTGTCCGCATCAAGGACACGCCGGCTGAGAAATCCTACACGATCCGTTTCACCCTTGAGCCGATGAATGAGGCCGAATACGCCGTGCTCACCGCTCCGGTGGACATGACGAAAGAGGACGTCCAAAACCGAAGCAAGAAGCGACGACGCCAACGCCGAGGCGACAAGGGTGCAGACCGCACCAAGCCGCTGGAGACCACCATCGAGGTGCCTCCCTCCGGGCCCAGCGAAGCCGAATTGAAGGCGATGAAGAAGCCTGAACTCGTGGCGCTCGCCGAGACCCACGGGCTGGCGAAGTCTGGGAAGAAGGACGAGCTCATTGAGCGCATCCTCGCTGCTCTGCCGCCTGCGCCCGCCGTGTTCGATCTGCCCGACGACGAGACGATCCTGAAGATTATCGAGGGCCTCAACGGCATCAAGCTGGCCCAGCGAACGCCCGAGCGTGTGGCTCACCGCCGCTCCGACCTGATTCGAAAGCGCACCGTGTTCGAAGCGCACTCGCCGTTCATCGAGGTCAACGAAAACGGCCAGCGTGAAATCGAATTCACCCTTCGCTGCGAATCGGGCACTTACGTCAAAGAGACCGTGCACGGCGACAACGGACGCACTCAACCTTCGGTGGCCGCCCTCATCAAGGCCAAGTGCAACGTGGTGTGGCTGGACGTGGGCGACATTCACGCCGATTGATGCCCACCAAAACCCACGGTCAGCACCGTCGCGGTGCTTATATGGGGATGGTGGGTCGGCAACTTGCTCCGAAGAGGCGCTTGCGCTGAATTGGAGCGTTTGGAGGCGAAGAACATGAAGCGCTCAAAGGGCCAGCGAGTCGGTACCCGTAGCATTTTGCGACGACGAAAGAACGAACGCAGCCGCTTGAACATCCGCCGCGTGATGCACCAATACGAGGAAGGCGACCGCGTCGCCATCGTCCTCGACGGTGGTCAGCAAGGTGGCATGCCCCACCGCCGCTTCCACGGTCGCACCGGCTTCATCACGAAGCGACAAGGTGTTGCATGGATCGTCGCTGTCAAAGACGGCAACATGCAGAAGACCGTCATCGCTCGCCCCGAGCACCTCCGCCCACTCGAGTGAGGGATAGATCATGACCGAAGAAGAGAGATTCCTGGATTTTGCCACCGTCCGTGAGATGCTGTACGACGCCCAAGAGCGCCGTGGCTCCCTCAAGTACGAACAGAAGTGGGCCCTTCAGCACGCTGAATGGGCGGCCAGCGAGGCTCGCAACGGCGTGTCCACCAAGCCCGAAGTGTTCGAAGAGCTCCGCACCAAACTCCTTGAGGTTGAAACCCTGGCCAAGCACCCCGACCTTGCTGCCAAGTTGGCTGAACTCATGCCCGCCACGCCCGACGACGTGAAGGCCGTGTTCGGCTCGAAGCGCATCGTCATTGACGACAGCGAAATCACTGCTGTCATCGATATCGTGGCCCAAGTCATTTGATGCGACCCGCATCCTCCCCAGGTGATGTTCGATGTCAGACCAACGGCGAAGGCGTCAAATCAAGACCCCGTCCGGTCCGCGTAAGAAGGACGCACCTGACCTGTCAAAGTACCAAATGAGCCCGCCACCCATGGGCCGTCAAGAGGTGCCTAAGCCTCAACCCAAGCCCGATCCTTCGCAACAACGCAGCAGCGGTCAGCGAGGCGGTGGCGGCCAGCGCCAAGGTGGACGCCCAGGCGGCCGAAACCAAGGTGGACGAGGCCAGGGTGGGCGACCCGGCGGCCGAGGTCAGGGTCGACGAGACCAGCCACGCCCTGAACCCGAAGCGGTGAAGGACGAATCCTGGGGCCGTGTACTCGAGCACGACGTCAAGGGCGGCGTGGCCACCGTCATGACCGAAAAGACGCTCGTGTTTTGCCGTGTCAAGGTCAAGGGAAGCGACGTGATGACCGTCAACCAGCGCATCTACATCGGCAAGGATCGCTCCAAGCGAGAGACCATTTCCGCCATCATCGGCATGGCCCACCTCGACAAGATGTCCAACATGGCGAAGGCCGACCTGCCAGCGCTCGTCCAAATGTTCGTGGAAGAGCACGGCCAGTACTTCGTGAACGAGTTCTACAACAAGGCCGGCCCCATGTCGCTCAAGCAGCACTCCTACGAGTTGTTGCCCGACGTCGGCCCCGTCAAGGCTCGCAACATGGTCAAGGCTCGCGACCAAGTCGGCGTGTTCGCCTCGATGGACGAGCTCAACTCGCTGGCGAAGATCAAGGGCGCTGAACTCCTCGCCCAGCGGTTCGTTGAGGAGATGGAAGACAAGACCCTCGTGCCCCGTCTCATCGAACTTCTTCTTCCGGTGGAAGCATGAAGGGTGCTCGACGCCTCGTTGACGCCCTTCGCGCCAAGCAACCGTTCAACAAGTCCCTGGGTCAGCATTTTCTCGTTCATGACGACATCATCGAGCGCACCGTGGCGTGGGCCGAGGTCGACGTGGAGGACCACGTGTTCGAAGTCGGTCCCGGTCCCGGCGTGTTGACCGAAGCCCTGCTCGCCACCGGGTGCAAGGTCACCGCCGTTGAGCTTGACAGCGGTGCGTGCGACCACCTCCGCTCCGTCTTTGCGGAGGAACTCGCCGAGGAGCGCCTCACCTTGCTCGAAGGCGACGCCCTCCAGGTGGCCTGGCCCAAGGACATCAGCCGGGTGGTCGCCAACATTCCCTACCAGATCTCCTCCCCGCTCATCGACGTCATCACCCGCTATCATCGCAACCCGAACACGACCCCATTGCAGGACGTCGTCATGCTCGTGCAGGAGGAATTCGCCGAGCGTGTGGTGATGGAATACGAGAGTGACGTCGGTTCGCTGGGCATGGTGGTGGCGCTGGATTTTGACGCCGATTTGGGCGAACGCGTGCCACCTCACGCCTTCTCGCCCATGCCCAAGGTGCATTCCCGCCTGTTGCGAATGACACCACACGACGAGGATTGGCCCTGCGACCGACGCCTGATGGTGCAGATGATTCGTGCGGCCTTCGACCAGCGCCGAAAGAAATTGAAGAAGACGCTGAAGCAACCGCCTCGACGCCTGACTCGCGTGCCCGGATGGCACGCTGCACGGTGGAAACGGGCGTACGCCGCCATGGAGCACGACCCTCGCCTTCAACGCCGTCCTGAGACCTTGGAATTGGACGAGTGGGCCGATTTGGGCGTGGATTTCGCTTCATGCGAAGAAGAGGCATGAGCCTTCAAATCGGGTCGTTGGATTGAACACGCTGGGGAGAGACTTTTCTTAGGAGTGTCTGCTCGCCTCAACTTGTCGGGGGGAATGGGATGGCAAAGAAGGACACCTATCTTGCACTGCTCCGCCGTGGTATCGACGACACCACGGCCAACCAACTCGCCGACGCTGGGCTGAAGATTGGCGATTTGAAGAAAATCGACAAAACGATGCTCGTGGAAAACTACGGGCTGAAGGAAGAAATCGCCCAAGGTGTCATTGAAATCATCACCGCTGGACCGCAATCCCACGGCAAAGAGCGCTTCCTCTCCAAGGTTCTCGCTCCCGAGAAGAAGCAGGAATCCCGCATTGAGGAAATCAAGTTCCAGCGCAAGCAAAAGGACGTCCTGACGGAACTGGCCGAACAGAAGGAACGCCTCAAGATCGCCAAGGTCGAGGCCTTCCGAGCCCAGAAGCTCATCATGAACCGCCTGGGCAAAACCGTTGAACTCATCGTGAAACTCGAGAACAGCCTCCACGACGAAGGCAAAGACGACCAGAAGGTCAAGATTCGAGACCAACTCGAAACCCGTGGTCTCGAAGCCGCTCGGGACCACGAGATGCTCGAACTCGAAGGCACGCCCCAGGACATCGTGGACTTCCGACGCCAGCACGTGCCCGGCCTCATCTTCCACGCCTGCCCCGAGTGCGGTGACGAACTCGACCCCCGTCAGGCACGCGACCCCGACCAACCCGACGCTTGGGCCTTCATCTGCTGGGAGTGCGAAACCAGTTTCACCCCGGCCCTCGCTACGCACGTGGAATCCGTGCTCGACGAGAACCGCATCCTCATCGACCCCGACAAGCCACCGCGCAACCCCGTTCCACCTAAGCCCGCCAGCATGGACTTCTCTTCGGTCTCCGACCTCATCCGCAAGGACCTCGAACAGACCGGTGCCACGGCCGACGAAATGACCCGCGTGGTCGAGGAAAGCGTCGTGGCAGGTGGCCTGATGGACATCAACGACTGGATTGACCAAACCCTCGCCGCCAAGGATTACATCCAAGCACAGGAAGACCGAGAAGACTTCATTCTGCGAACCGGCGCCGGTGCGACCAAGTTCAACAAGTGGATGAAGAAGGCCGGCCTGTTCTTCAACAAGCAAACGGGACGATGGACCCGAGAAAAGGCTCGATGAGGCGGCGACCATGTCCGCGAGTCCGGCCACGCTCACCGCCGATGCTGAGCCGCCCGCGACCCAGCCGCCTGCACCCGTGATTCGCTTCCTTCGAGGCCCACATCTGCTGGGACAATGCGCCGTGAACCCCGGTGAAACCATCGTCGATCACGCCGAAGCCTGCGGCATCACCCTGCCCACCAACTGCACCTCCGGCACCTGCGGCACCTGCATGGTCAGCCTCATCCTCGGTGAGGTCCCGCTGCCCGAAGAACTCCCGCCCGGACTTGACGACTGGTTGGTCGAGGAAGGGGCACGTCTGGGCTGCATTGGCAAGCCTCGTGGCGACGTGGACATTGACATCCGGCCACCGATTTGACTGGAGGGATGGTGCTGTTCGAAACCTGGGGCCGCACCGAATGGGTGCTCCTGGTGGTCAACGCCATCGCCGTCTACATCGTGGTGCGGTTTCTCAAATCTCGAGTGGAACTCAAACTCAAGGAAGTGGAAGCCCGTCAGGCTCACGAACGCCTGATGCGAAAGCGTGAGCGAGACGCCGACGAGGCGAACGACTGACGCGCTCCAACCGAAGGAGAAGCTCGGCATTGGGATGCCACCGTCCGTAGGATGGTTCCCGATGCTTCAAGAACCCTTGACGCCCCTTTCCACTCATGTCAGCGGGCCATCAAACGACGACGGGCCCGTTGCCCATCGGTCAGTTTGCACAATTGGTCCAACGCACCGTCAAGAACGACCCGCTGTTTCAGCATCAGGCCTTGCAGGGTGAAGTCTCCTCGTGGAGCGTTCACAACGGGAACATCTACTTCTCGCTCCGGGACGATGACGGCCAGATGGACTGCGTGATGTGGCGCAGCGCTCGCTTGCACGTGGACCCCTCCATCAAGGTCGGCAGCGAAGTCGTCATCATCGGCAGCGTGGACGTGTGGCCCAAGCGAGGACGTCTGCAAATCGTCGTCGCCCGCATCCAACCGGTCCAAACCTTGGGTGCCATGGAGGAAGCCAAACGGCAACTCATCGAAACGCTACGGGCCGAAGGCGCGCTTGACATCCCAAGCCGTCCACTTCCCGCCCTGCCCAAGCACGTGGCGATCGTGACGGGCGCTGATTCGGCGGCCCTGTCCGACATGCGTCGACTCATGACCGACCGATGGCCGGGCATGCGAACCACGGTCATCGAAGTGCTCGTTCAAGGTGAACACGCTGCGAAGGAAATCGTGCGAGGGTTGGCCGTGACCCGAGAACTGGCTCGGCCCGAAATCGCAAGCCGGCTCGGCCTGCCGCCGGTGGACGCCGTCATCGTGGGCCGAGGCGGCGGCTCGCCCGAAGACCTCTGGGCGTTCAACCTCGAGCCGGTCGTTCGGGCCATCCTCGCCAGCACCGTGCCGGTCATCTCCGCCGTGGGCCACGAACAGGACCATCTGGTCTCGGACCTCGTCGCCGATGTGCGAGCTTCGACACCCTCCAACGCCATCGAACGCCTCGTTCCAGAGCGCAACGCCGTCGTGCAGTGGCTTGACGAGTTGGACGGTCGCGTGGAAGGTGCCATGCTTCGCCGCCTTCAGGAATGGCGCCAACACCTGGCCCTGCTGGCCAACCAACTCAAACATGCACCGGGCAAGGGCATCCACGCCGCGAAGGAACGCCTCAGCCATCTCAACCACCAACTCCAGCGAACCATGACCAGCACCCTGAACGGCCACGGGCAGGAACTGGCCCGACTGAGCCATCGCCTGCAACGTGGCATGGACGCCGCCGTGGCCGACCGGCGCCAACGCCTTGCTCAACTCGAAGCGACCCTTCAGGCTGCTCACCCCAAACGGGTACTCGAGCGCGGTTATTCCATGGTCCAAGACCAGAAGGGCGAGGTCATTTCGGACATCGCCAGCCTGAAAGAAGGGCAGACCATCCAACTCCAATTTGCCGACGGCCATGCAGCTGCCGATGTGCACACGATTGAACCCCTGGAGGATGAACGATGACGAACGACACGATGACCTACGATGAAGCCCTACGACGACTGGAAGACCTGGTGAGCCAGCTTGAACGAGGTGGAAAGAACCTCGACGAAACGCTGGCCATGTTTGAGGAGGGCACCGCCCTGCTCAAGCGATGCCAAGAGGAACTCGGTGAGGTGGAAGGCCGATTGGCCGAATTACGCCTCGACGACGCCGAAGACTTGGTCAAGGACGAGAACTGAGGGGGGCACATGGGACGAAAGCACGTCGCCCTCCAGCGCCGTGTTGCACGCGTGTTGGGCGGATGGCGAGACCCCCACGACACCAAACCCTACCCCGAACTTGACATCGTTCAGCACGTTGACATCGCCGAAGACGGGGAGGTGAACCTCACCGTTCGGCCCGCCCGCCCGCACTGCCCGTGCTGCCTGTTGGATTTGGAGGCCCTGCGAAAGCGCCTGCTGGGCGTGAAAGGGGTGTCCTTTGTTCACATCCAAGTGGTTGACATCCCCGCTGCGCCACGCTGGACCCGAGCGGTCAACCGTTGACCTTCGCGTGGTGCTTGCGCAGCACCATGAAAGCAGGCAGCGACCAGCCGACCACGGAAGCAACCCAGGCGATTCCAGAGCCCATGACGGCCCCGTAGGCGGGCAACGACCACATGGCGACGTTGGCGTACACCGCGACGCTGGCGCCGCCCAGCATCATCGGCCCGGCTGCGCCTTGAGGCACGGTCGGACCTTGGGCCAACCACAACGCCACCATGCTGGTGAGAAAAATCGCTGGAAACACGCTGGCCAGCCCCGCCAGGGTCGGAAATCCGAGGCCGGAGAAACCCACGGCGATGCCGATGGCCGTGGCCGCCATCACGCCCCGGGCCACCAAGACCAGGGTTGAGACACGGTTGGTCCCCTTGGGCGTGGGCTGCGGACGTCGATTGAACACCACAGCGGTGATGAAGAGGAGCATCAGCCCGGACGCCGCCAGTTGTTGCAGGCTGAGGTAGGTCGTGAGTTCGTCAACCGCCACCAAGAACACCATGCCGAGCAGGCTCCAAAAGGCCAGGGCGCCGACGGTGGTCAGCACCAACAGGTAGGGTGCACCCGGGAACCAGCGAGGAATGACGACCCACGCTCCCAAGAACAGGGCGTTGAGCAACATGCCCAGCGGCACCACCGACATCGACATCACGAGCACGTCTTCACCACCGGCCACATACATGCCAATCCCGGCAGGCACGATGGTCGAAGGCACGGTGCCAAGCAAACCGCCAACCAAACCGCCCCACTTCTCGATGGCCACGGTCACCGCTGTTGCGACGATGCCGGCAAAGAGCGCCGAGAGCAGGACGGAAGTCCATTCCATGCCTATGCCTCCAGCGCTGCTAATGCCGCCTCGAGGCGTTCAAGGTCGCCGCCGGTCCAGTCGTCGACCGGCTCACCGTTCACGTAGAGCACGTTGAACGGCACGAAATCGATGTGTTCGGTCCACGGGTTGAGCGAACGGAAGACCTCGCCCTCCGGTGCACGCAGGTTGAGCGTCAGCACCTCGAGCGGTTTTGCAGGCGTCCACCCGGCAAGGTCGGCATAGAACGCCTGACAGTCATCGCAGGTCGGCCGGCCGAGGATGAGCAGGGTCGGTTCGTTCATCCCCAGCGTGCGGTGCGGGTCGGTCAAGACCTGGGGGTCCATGCCATCACTCCGCAGCGTAGGATTGGCTGTCGATGATGTCCTGGAGTTCAATCACCTTTGCACCGCGCCCCCTGGCGTGTTCAGCCGCACGCGTCAGTCGGGCTCGTATCCATCCCAACGTCATCATGCCGCGCATGGCGTTGATGGATTCGATGAACTGAACGGGATTGCTGCCGAGTTGAGCGTGATTGCGGATGTCCTCTTCCAAATCTTCGAGCACCTCGGCGTAGAGATAGAGCAACTCGTCGAGAGCATCTTTGGTGACCCCCATCTTCGCGATGCTCTTGGCCATGGACAACAAGGCCGTGGGCGTGACCAAACCGCCGGCTTGACTGGCCACGAATTCTTCAGCGGCCCCCACTTCAGCGACTTCCTCGCCTTCTTCTTCGCCCTCGGCGGGCTTCATGTTGAGCAGGGCACGGTCGAGGTGGCGAGGCTTGATGGTCGCCACGCGGTCTCGCTCGGCGGCTTCAGCCGCATGACGGAGCATCTGGGCGAGGTGCTGTTCGAGGTGGTCAATGCCCGCTTGAACGGCGGCGGAACCAACGGATTCCACGTTCTTGATGCGGTCGATCATCAACTCACGGGTGCGGTTGTAGTTGAGGCGGCTGCGACGTGGGTCGTCGAGGGTTTTGCGTTCAGGGTCTTGAGTGAGGGTTTCGTCCTCCATGCGGGGCACCAAGCGGTCGAGTTCCTCGCACAGCAAGGTGACCAGCCGGTCCTTTACGTCGCCCGACAAGCGCATGGTCGTGAAATGCGACGACACTGCGGCGAT
>CEUV01082677.1_pt1 | contig 13072 bp, 7 predicted proteins | sample 356401 | NCBI WGS metagenome assembly CEUV01 (sample SAMEA2622710, study PRJEB7988) | marine metagenome | isolation source: saline water (ENVO:00002010), including
TATTCATTTTTTTAAATATCAGATTACACCTTGAGCCATCATAGCTTCAGCAACCTTGAGGAAGCCCGCTACGTTAGCTCCGAAGACATAGTCCCCATCTCGGCCATACGCCTTTGCGGTTGAGTATGCTTGCTCGTGGATTGAAACCATGATGTCGTCAAGTCTCTTGTCGACTTCTTCGCGAGTCCATGATAGACGCAGTGAGTTCTGGCTCATCTCAAGACCAGAGGTTGCTACACCACCTGCATTGCTTGCCTTTCCTGGTGCGAATAGAACTCCGCCCTCTTGGAAGACTGCAACTGCTTCAGGAGTACATGGCATGTTAGCACCTTCAGCGACAGCGATTACATTGTTTGCAACTAGCATCTTTGCTTCTTCACCATTCAACTCATTCTGAGTAGCACATGGTAGAGCAACATCGACGTTTACTCCCCATAGACCATTAACTGCAGGTTCTGGTGCAGACTCAGTGAATGTTACACCGTCATAGTGTGCAGCGTATTCGCTGATTCTTCCACGACGGTTGTTCTTAAGATCCATAATCCAAGCAAGTTTCTCTCTATCGATTCCTGCAGGGTCGTGAATCCAACCGGAGGAATCAGACATTGTTACTGGCTTTCCACCAAGGTCGAGTACCTTCTCACAAGCGAATTGTGCTACATTTCCACTTCCGCTGATTGAAACCGTTGCCCCTTCGAAGGACTTACCTTGTGCCCCTAGCATCTCGCGTGCGAAGTAAACTAGACCATATCCAGTTGCTTCTGGGCGAATTAGTGAACCACCGTATGAAAGGCCCTTACCAGTTAGAACACCAGCCTGGAAATCGTTCTGTAATTTCTTGTACATTCCAAACATGTAACCAATTTCTCTTCCACCAACACCGATATCTCCAGCAGGAACGTCACAGTTGTGACCAATGTGTCTCCACAATTCCATCATGAATGATTGGCAGAATCTCATGACTTCAGCATCGGACTTACCCTTAGGGTTGAAGTCAGAACCTCCCTTTCCTCCACCCATAGGTAGGGTAGTTAGGCTGTTCTTGAATACCTGCTCGAAAGCTAGGAACTTCAGAATTGATGCGTTGACTGACGGATGGAACCTTAGTCCACCCTTGTAAGGACCAATTGCGCTATTGAATTGAATACGGAAACCACGATTAGTATGAGTAACTCCGTTGTCATCTACCCATGGTACACGGAAATGAATCAATCTCTCAGGTTCAACGATTCTCTCAACGATTCCTGCTTCAACGAACTCAGGATGTCGCTCTAAAACAGGTTCTAGGGATTCCAAAACTTCCCATACCGCTTGATGGAATTCTGGTTGATCTGGATCTCGACTCTTTACTTTCTCAAATATATCATGAACAACGCTCATTATAACACCTAAAAACACGACTTGTGTTAGCCGGCCCAATTAAAGACCCTTTACAAGCGTTGCCACGACTAGAGTGACTCAGACATACGGACAGACCGTGTTGAACCTTTCCAGACGCTCAAGTCTGCGCTCACCATTTTCGTCTGATTCAGACATAGACCTGATTGCTTCCTCAATCAATGCGTGCTGATCTGGTTGTATGCCGAATAGATTCCTAAGACTCTCCAGCATAGCCCATTCGTCTTCGGTGATAATTTCATCATCAAGTGCTGCGACTAAAGCGGATTGATACGTAGTAACGTCTCCAACCTGATGCTCATTGAAATTGTCAGTTTCAGAAATTGGGGAAGGGTCAACTCCTCTAGCAATATCCAATGCATTGCCAACATTTGAGGGATGGATTCCCAATGCTACAGCTAGAACCTTCAAAATTGAAGCCTCGTCATCTGTAAGGATGTCATCATCTAATGCAGTTCTCAGAACTTCAAGATACAGATACAATCCACGGCTTGCAGTCAGTGCCATGGTGGTTGCTGTTTGTTCCTACTGTTTGAGGATTACCGTTTTTCGTCAACAATAATTTTGTCAACCTTAGCGATAGATGAAATCAGATGATTTTCTTCCTTCTTTAGTATAGCAAGCATTTCATGCACGTGCTGAACTTCATGGATTTGCCACTGGTTTGTATTACACTTTGACGCCACACCGAACTTTTGCCAATAATTTAATCCAGTTAGAATTGCACTTTTTGATAAACCTGAATTCTTCGACATTTCCGATGTTGATTTTTTGCCGTCGGAAAGTTCAGACAGCACAGTTGCTGCACTTCCAGGGATTCCGAGTCGACGTAAGAATTGGAATCGGTCGACCATGCAAGTTCGTTACTGGTTCTGCATTTGAATATGCCTAAATACTCGGAGCCTTTGTCATCACATGTATGACAAATTGTAATCAAATGTGATACAATTTATATACTCCCTGTCCTGTCGATGAATTACGAGGGACAGCCAATGAGCACACCAAACACTCTAGTTTCGCTGCGAATTACCGATGAAGAGGTCGCTCTTCTCGATGCACGAATCGGTCTTGATGGCGCTAGAAATCGAAGCGATGTTATCCGTGCAGCAATCCGTTCTTTCTTGGAAGATCAACCTCTACTACCTGACATGGACACTATCACAATTCCTGTAGGACGCTCGATGAAGAGCATCCTGGGTGACCTGTATGAGTTACATGGCATTAGTCACCAACAAGCGGCTTCACAAGGATTGCAAGACTATGTTCGAAAGATGATCCAAGAGGAAGCACAACTGAATGAAATTCTCGCTGAGGGGCTAGAAGTAGCTCGCAGCAAGACTGTAGGACGCAAGGAGTTCACTGAGTGAAAACAGGGTGAGAGCCACATAATGGAGGGGATGGGAAAATGCGATGGGAGGACGAAATTGGAAACAATGATCCTTCCACCTTCCGAACTGATGTTGATATGCCAGTCAACATTTGTTTCGCTGCACTGCGCCTACGTGCTAAATTAGCACAAACTGGCAACCCAACACACGTCCCCCCGGATGCAAACCGGGGGGACTCCGATTCCGACCCTGCTTGCTGAGCAGGGTTAGTTCCACACGCACCCAGACCCCACATCTGGGTGCAAATTACTCAAACGGTGCAACCGCGACTTGAATAGGCTCAACCTCAAATACCTTCGGCGAAGGCATACAGTCATGCGTGAACAGGCCGGACTATCTTGGCTTGCTCATCCCAATCCTAGGGAAGGGCAAACAGAGATGATTTCGTCCTGCCTAGAAACATTGCAAAAGGGTGGCGCACATCTTGCCAGCGCACCAACTGGAATCGGTAAAACGGCAGCCGCATTAGCTGCTGCTTTGCAATTTGCCAACTCTGGCCCAGAAAGAAAGACGGTCATGTTCCTCACACCCCGACAAAGTCAACACAAAATTGTCGTAGACACTGTTCGAAGTATAAACGACATCAGCCAGCACGAAAAAATCTCATTGGTTGACATGATTGGTCAATCTAGCATGTGTGTCGAACCTTTTGCAGGTAATCGTGGCGCAAGTTTCTCTCTACTGTGTGCAAATCATCGAAAGAATCGCCAGTGTAAACCATGGCTTACAGCCGCTCCGGAGTTTGAGAAAAGGATTTTGTCAGACCCATTACATGTTGGAGAACTTGTTGAAATGAGCAAGACTCACGTCGAAAATGGGCAAAAAACCCAAACTTGCCCCTGGAAAGCCGCAAGGAATGCAGCTAAAGAAGCGCAAGTAATCGTTTGTGATTACAATCACCTATTCATTGAAGGAGTCAGGACGGCATCATTGAAAGCCATGGGGTTGAGTCTTCATGATTTGGTGATTATTGTAGATGAAGCACATAATCTTCCAGACCGTGTTCGAAGGGGAATGCAAAGCCGCTTGACTCCAACAATGGTCAGAAACGCATCTAGTGAAGTCGAAGAGCACCTAGGCAATCTACAGAAAATTGCTGCAATAACTGAATCAATGAATGACTCCGTTGAATTGAAAAGATGGAGCCTTGAAGTCTGCAAAGAGTTTAGGCTTGTACTAAACCGAGAATTCAAAAGTCTTGTTTCAGAATTAGCAAGGGACAAGGAAATGCAAATCAAAGCTAAGGATGTTCTATCCTGGCTAGAAGAAGCATTTGACAAAGTATCAGCACATGTAAGCCAGTCGAGATTAACTGGAGATGGCTTAATGTTCGCTAATCCAGATAAGAATATCCGATTGAAATTGTTCAAAGAATTACTGGAAACCAATGAGGTCGATGTTGATGAAGACGGCGATAATGAGCCATCTGCTCACCTGTTGGCACAACAAATCGATGTCCTTGATCGATTTGGCAATGGTACTGCCCTTTGCTTAGTTTTCGATGGACAAGGCAGAGATGGAAGAATCGTCACCCACTTGTTAGATGCTGGACTAGTTGCAGGCCCAATTTTTGAAAGAGTCTCTGGAGCGATTCTGATGTCAGGAACACTGAACCCTCCAAACATGTTTGCTGATTTACTAGGCATTACCAAAGAAATGAGGGGACAGATGATACTACCATCTCCATTTGCCAAGGAGCGACGACCAATTGTTGTAGCAACTGATGTTACTACACTTTACCGTGAGAGAGGAGTTGAAAATACGGAAAGAATCCGAAATCATATCAGTTCAGTAGTGCAAAATACTCCAGGAAATGTTGCCGTTTTCGTTCCTTCATACGATGCACTGGAGAATATTTTTGATGGAACAATGTATCTTCCCGGAACAAAGAAGATTATTGAATCTAAAATGTGGAGTAAGCAGGATATTAATGCTACACTCGTTGACCTAGAAGAAGCTCAACAAAAAGGAAAAAGAATCGTTCTAGCAGGTGTGTTCAACGGTCGGCTTTCAGAAGGTGTTGATTATGCAGGCGGAATATTGGATTGTGTAATTTGTGTCGGAATACAAAATGCACCCCCTTCTGTCTTCCAAAAGGCATATGCTAACTACATCAAGGACAAGTTTGGGCAAGGAAACTTCTGGCGATATGCTAATTCCCAACCGGCAATAAACACGATTCTGCAAGCCATGGGCAGACCAATTCGAGCGATGGGCGACAGGGCTCTAATCGTCCTACTAGATAGAAGGAACATTGAGCGTACTTATGCTATATGCTATCCACCAGACATCCGAATGAATCAAGTTAGTGATTCTGAAGGTTCAGGAAGATTTGCAAAGAGATTCTTTTCGAAAGTGCATCGTGTAGAAATCTGAAAGGTTCAATATGTTCCGCCACTGGAGGTATTAGCATGGCAGAGTGGGAAGAGGTCGAGATTGAGGCTGTTAGCGATGGCCTAAATGCCACTCCGAGTGAGCTTCACGCTGCATTTGAAATGTCAGGAGACCACCTTACGGAAGTCAGAGACCGTCACACCATGATGTTAGTGACATCTGGAGAACTTCCAGAAACTCATATGGCTGAAATTGCGCCTGAAAGAAGACTAGATTGGGTCATTGAGGAACTCAATGGTCGCAGACACTCAGACGGATTATCAATTCCTTTGCACGGAGCAGAAATGGATAACATCAATCTCTCCAAGGGTGAACTTGAAGGCCACAGTATTCTGAAATTGAAGGTAGGGACTTTCGAAAGAAAGTTGCCTTTGCCTGCTGACATTGATACAATCAAAGCCAGTTTTACAGACGGTATACTCAATGTTCGATGGTAATCATCTGTTTGGTATATCTCCAATCTGTCCAATCTCAGATACTACACGGGTTAGTGCTTCCTGAGCGTTCGCTTTGTGACCTTCATTCATCTCGTGACGGCTGTATCTAGCCTCTTCGAAGACGGCATCTAATGCTGAAAGTGATTCTTCTGAAAGATTCGGAAGTGCTGCTCTGATCGCCATTTCGAATTCTCTAACTGTTTCGAAGTCTCGTCGCAGGAATCCTCTTCCCATCAAGACGTGAACAAGGCTCTCATAGCATTGGAAAATTGCTTCTCGCATCGAATCTCCAGCAGCAAGTAATTCTGCAGTGTATGAGAATATGTCTGCAATTTCCTTAGCGGCATCAGCAGCACGGCGTCTCATTATCAGGAATGCAGCCGCAGCCCCAATAATCAAAATTGCAACCAAGTACATCCACCATGGAACGCCAGAATCATCACCTTCGTAGGTGTAATCTGGTTTGATTCCAGAGTTGAAATCAGTATTGAACTCATTTTGTGATTCATCTGATAGAATGAAGTTCGATGAGATTGACATCTTCAGAGTCAATTCTCCATATTCTGAAGCATCGCCATATGGTGGTTCTGCATTAAATTCGAAGTCTGCTAATCCGTTAGAATCTGTTACAATTACAACCTCATCCAATCTGGAGTTGTTGTCATCTTCAAGATAAATTGTGATAGCAATTCCTTCGACTCCTTCTTCAGTGTCTTCAGCTAGAAGTCTGATCTCTCCGCTTACTACCTCTTGTTCATTCTCAACAATTGGCTCAATGTCAACATCGAAAGGCGTTTGGAGGTTAATTCTAATCGAGATGCTTTCAGTCCAAGCATTTCCTGAACGTAAGTACAGGGATGAGTTCTCAGGTGTCTGCACATTCAACTGTATCTGTCCCGGTTCAATCCAAGAAGGAGCAGTAGCAGTGAGCGTGTAAGTTCCGCCATTCCAGATGACGCTCTCTATGTTGATACATCTAGCCTCAGTACCACCAGAGCCACAGTTGATTCCGTTTCCTAGGACTAGTTGAGCGCCATCGATGGATACTCCCTGACCACCTATTTCTGTAACGCGGCCAGTCATCTGGATTCTGTGTTGAATGCTGTCACCCCTGACCACGTATGTATTGGTTGAATCAATGTGAACTGTTACATCTGCCCAAACAACAACTGTACGATTTGAATCTACAGGTAAATGGCCAGGACTTCCCTCGAATGCGAAAGTCATCACATGATTTCCTCTAGAGTAAGCAGCATCTGCACGTATGGAGGCCGAGAACTCACCAGTTAGAGATGTAATTGCCGTATCAACTTGAACTCCATCTAGATAGATGAAAATTGTCTCACCGGCTAATCCATCATTCTGAGCAGTATCAATATCGTACAGTGTTCCTGTAATGTCCCAGAAGTCATCTCTGGTTGCATCATTATCAGCGATATTGACAGTTATTCCAGTTCGGTGTGCTAGGAAGAATGTTGCATTTCCTTGACCTGCCCGGTACCAACCTTGGGCAGGAACATCTGCTTGCACAGTATGATTACCGTCCGGGAAGATGTTAGGGACTTGCCAATTGAAACTGTAGTTTCCGTTTGAATCTGTAGTAGCGTTGCCAATTGTGATTCCTTCAACAGTAACCACTACCAGCATACCAGATAGCGGATTCAGCATATTGTCTCCAACGAATCCGTTGATTGTCGTCAATTGTTCTACAGCCAATGGAGATTCAATGTTAACCTCTACATAGATCTTTGAGAAGATATTCCAAGTTCCGTTGTTAGCAGATGGTAGATATTCCAAAGTTCCCGTAAATCTGGTCTCTAACAGAACAGGACCTAACTGCGCATCTGCAGGAACAGGATGTATTGCAGTAAACTGCCCTTGAGCATCAGTTGTTATGTTTGTCAAGAATACTCCGCCAAGCCAAATTTCTATTGTTTCGCCAGCCAGAGGATTGTCTACTATGTCCAGAAGCCGTCCCTGAACAGTTAGAGTATCTTCACGATCAACTTGTCCTCCCTGAGTCAGCAGTAGAATCTTAGTTGGTACTGCAACAGTGAAGTTGACTGAATCAGAACTTGGATAGTAGAAATCAGGGTTTGCACTGTCGCCTTCGCCAATTGGGTCTACCCAATCTCTACCACCATTGAATCTAACCTGTATGTTATGAGGTCCAGCATCGATACTCTGTGGTGAATTCCAAGCGAACATGAACATTCCATCGCCAGCGTTTGATTGAACACTAGAGACTGGAACTCCGTCGATTAGTAAGTACACTACTGCGATTGAATCATTACCATCAATCTGTAGAGGCATGCCCAAATCATCCAGCAAAGTACCGTTAACGTACAGCACATCTCCGGCAGTAATCGCAGTGGAGCTCTCAGTGATGTTGATGGCTGTTTGAGCAAGTACAACGAATGTTACGCTAGTATTGTCACCTATCAATCCAGTAGAACCAGGAGTGCCTAGGAACTCTGCATCTAAGTCGTGGAAACCGACTGGTGCATTCGCTGGTACTGTCAAGTTAACATCGACAACTCCCATTGAATCCGTAGTTCCGACTGTTGTTACTGATGTTCCATTCAATGAAACTGTTACTTGTACTCCAACAACTGCTGCCCCGGTGTTATCGAATAATTGGAGGCGAGCATTGACATCATCTCCTCTATCGGTTCTATCGTTGAGTGATGGCTGATTAACACCGTCCAAAGATGGAGTCACGAAAGTAAGAGTTGTGAAACCTCGACTGTCGAATGATTGGTTTGCACTAGAACCTCCATAGTAATTCACAGATGGAATATACTGTGCCTGAGCAACGTGCGTTCCTGCAGCAAATCCAGAAGACAGAGTAATGGTCGCAGCCCATGTTCCATTGGCTTGGATTTGTCCGTCGGTTAGTGTGAATCCAGAAGCATCACCATCAATCGTGAACAATACATTTGCATTCAACGGGTCTCCGTTTCTCAATTGTAAGGCACTGCCGTTATCGCTTTGAATTGAACCGGTAATCACGAAGGCTTCTCCTGCAACAGGGTTAGCAGTAATCGGCTCAACAACCATTACTGTAGTTGAGCGAATAGTCACAGTTGAGAGGTTTCTCTGAGTAGATAACAAGTCAAAACTACCATTGTACATGATTGATATTGTAATCAATCCCAGTGGTTGGTCGAATGGAATTGTGTGCAAGAAATTAGACCTGCCTTGAGCATCAGTGGTGTTTGATGCCAACCAAGTCTCATCAAATTGTACATCTACTGTAAATCCACCCAATGGTTGGAACATATTCGAAGATTCAACCAATTGCGATGTGATATTGACATCTTGTCCTCGGTTAACGATAATTGGATTGAGAGGTTGTACATTCTCAAACACAGTTACTCCTTGTACCAAAATCGAATGATTACTAGAATCTGTTAGGTAGAACGGCGAAGAATCTTCAACAACCGAGATAATGAATTGTCTTGGACCCCTTTGAGTTCCATTATTGAGAACATCTGTCGGGACTGAGAGGTTGAAACTTCCGTCTAGTGCGGTGAATACACCGTTGATTAACTTCTCATCAGGATTATCAAGCCAGAACATTTCTAATGCAACAGCTGTAGTCAAATTTCTGCTTGAATTGTCACCATCTTCAACTTGGCCGATAACTTGGAAGTTAACTCCTGCTGTAACGGTTGAAGGTATCGAATCTACTCTGATATTGGATGGAACTTGCACAGTGACATTGATGTCCGTGAAGTTACCATAATGGCGTGTAGCAGACGCAATCTTTGGAGATGAAACATCATCTTGGACTTCCATTCTCAATACATACTGTCCTGGGTCAACTCCGTTAACTGTCCAGAACAGTGTTGCGTTGCCGTCAGCACCACTAACAGCACTGCCTATGGAGATATTTGCTCCGCCATAATCCATGATATAATCTACAGTAGAACCTGAGACATTGGAATTATCAGCAATGTCTGCGACTCTAACCGTCAGTTCAACTGAACTATTCATTTCTGCAACCACATCCGAGCCGGGAGGTCTTTGCAGATCGACTGCTGACTCAATTCCCCATGTTGTGGAAGGAATTTGTGGTGGTGCTGGTGGAACTGTATTATCGATCCACTGGTAGTAGGCTCCACCCGGTGGAGCAAGAGATTCGAAATCGGTAGTAACTTCGACGTCATAAACTCCAGATGGAACAACAGTTGGTGCCCTGATTGATATGTTGTAGGAACCTGTGGTGTTATTCAAGAGACCAGTTGAGAGGTCAAATATTCCACCTTCTCCTGCAAACAGTGTAGCGAATACAATTGTATCATTTCCTAATACTGCGGTTCCATGCACTGCATCGGTTATATCTCCAACTATCCAAGTCGTATTTCCTAGGTAGGTCCAGTCATCTATGACTGTCACTGTTATGTCGACTGTACCCATGATTCTCAGAGATGAAGAATTGCTTGAAGGTAGGAAGAGTTCGTTTCCACCAAACGCCATATCAAATGTATAATCTCCTGCGAATAGGTTAGCATTTGTTGAGAATGTTGGCGATAATGTACTAGATTCCGGATTAGTTGTTGTATTCACAGTGGTTCCGTTGAAATCAAAGGTGAATGTTCCGTTTAGATTCAAATCAAATTGTCCGCCAAGGTGGTCTGAAACTTGCACAATAATTCCCACATTTTCACCTCGCAATTGTGAATTTGCCTGTAGGTCAAAGAACAAAATACCTTGAAGCAACCAAGGGGTACCTGAAGTGTTTAGCGAGTCTGTTGCTTCTAAATCATCAGGATAGAATACCAATTCTAGTTCGACATTACCAGCCTTCACGGTAGTATTGTTGATATCCAGGGTATGAACTATAGCGAAGGAACCGTTCACTGTCTTATTGAATAATTCAACAAATGTCCCTCCACCGTTCAACTCACGCATTCCGAACGATAGATTACCAGCTAGAGCCACAGGGCTGGCTCCGAATGAAAGTGCAGAACCGTTGATGTAGACTACCTCGTCGATTTGCAAAATCGAATTGTTGGAGCCAGGCCCCTCAATAACTGCAGTCAAATTTGGCGCATTTCTAATGTCCAAAGTAATCGAGTGGGTTGTCGGCCTCAAGTGGAATTGAGGGCCTCCTACTGATTGAGATGTGTCTTGCCATCCACTGAAACCTAATGTGGCTGATAGGTTGGTCTTAGTCTCTAATTCATCCAAAGTTACGTTGATTGCCCAAACTCCACCTGGTCCAACAAATCCTGTAAGATTTGTCAATCCATCTACAGAGGAAGTGAACTCTAGCCATACTTCGAGGTCACCGATATCTTCGGCTCCATTTGTAGCATTATTCTCAAACAGTAATTGTCCTGTTAGAACGGTAGTAGCTCCAGCACCAAGCACTGGTTGGTCAATTGCACCCGGCTCACTATGTGTCAGATTAGAATCGTCTGTGATGTTCACAAACACGCCAGTATCTATTCCATCATTGGAAACATATCCATTCTGCATTGTCTCGACGACAATGCTAGCATAACCTGGAGCGACTGGTTGATCCATCGTTCCATTCATGGTGAAATTACCATTTGCATCGGTAGTGAAAACACCAAACATGTTGACTGGAGATGCTGCTGAACCAGGTACGTTAACTACGTCTTCAACTCCAACCACGTATCCACGAACTGTGATGTCTGGAATAGCTGTACCATTCTCAACATATTGCAGAGTACCGGAGACACTTACCTCAGATGAGCCATCTCTGTCATAGGTTGTAGGAGACCATGTCAGGTTGACAATTTCAATCTCTTCTGGAGCAGGACATGGGTCAAAAGGAATCCATCCTAGATCATCTCCGCCGCTACCAGCGCTCATCTCTAGTCTAACTTCACCCCATTGTGCTAAGTTAGCACCATATACAGCATATCCGTTTCCGGTCCAAGAACCACCGGTATATCCAGAGACGTATCTTGCTGGCAGACCAGCCAGTCTTGCCATAGTTACGAACACAGTTGTGAATTCTGCACAAGTACCCTCTTGTGCACGGTTCAGTAATTCAAAGGTTAAGTCCGCTTCAGGAGCAGCTCCGCTACCGTTGTAATTACGCTTGAAGTCATAAGTTGCGTTACCATCCCGAAGGAATGTAGCAATTGCATCTGCTGTAGAGTAGGCATCAGTAGCGCCAGCATTACTCACAACTTCATTTGTCAAATTGTAGACAAAGGATTCTGGTAGAGTTGTGTTTGTGAAGAAGTCTGGAAGATTACGCTCATAGGAAGAATTGGTTCCTGCGATTGTGTTTGGTGCAAGTGTTTGCCAATCAAACCAATACTCGTATTGCTCTACCCATATCGCATCGAGAACTCCGTTTGTGATTTCGTAGGTATGAGTGTCATTGGTACGAGTCATTGTCAATGTAGCATCAGAATAGAATGTTATGTTGAACTGATACGCCGGCATAGGCACCGTTCCCGCCATCATTGGGTTCGGGAAAGCTAAGTTCCAAGCAACAGTGTCGTTTGCATAATTTGAAGACGCAAGGTGGGTATCGTTATTGTATGGAATCATCAATTCTGCAGCTGGGTGAGAGTCTGTCTCTAGGCCGTATGCTGCACCGGTGTAGAAGTCGTAAGTGTTGAGTCTCCAGCGGTGGACTTTGTTCAAATCTACTACGCCGCTGGTATTGTTAGCCCAGAATACAATGTCATTCTGAATAATATCATCTGAAGGGTCCCATGGGTCAAATTGTGAACCTTGACAGTTGGTGAACCAGAATTGTTGTGGGCATTCATCGCCATCTCTCATTCCTCCGCCATCGGTGTCAGGGTTTCTCCAGTCTGTTCCGGTTTGATTCTCTACAGCGTCGGGGATTCTGTCGCCGTCAAAATCATCTGGGAATATATCGTCTGATGGGTCATTTTCAGGATTGGTTGAATCAAAGTACTCCTGCTTGTCATTTACACCGCCTGAGTCGGTATCACTGAGATTTTCATCTGTCACCCAGATATCTTGGCTTCCGTTGGTAATTCCAATCCATGAGTTGTCACAACCAGTTGTACGCTCGAAATAATTGTTCAATCCATCAGCATCGTCGTCTAATGTATTTTCACAAGGTTGCAATGGATCTGTGTCCACTAGAACCTCGTCTAAGTCTCCAACTCCGTCGCCATCAGAATCTGCGAGAGTAGGATTTGAGAAATAACCGTACACACCTAGAGTTTCTTCCCAGTCGGCTAATCCATCACCATCAGAATCTGAATAGTCGTCGTCACAATAGTTAGGGAATGAACCAGAAAGTATGTCGTGACACCAAGAATTGTTCCAGCTTTCGACCGAAGTTGCGCCTGCAGGTGGCGATAAGAACACGCCTTGTAACACACCATTAACCTCTGCAGCATAGGAGAACTGCGTGTAAGTGCCTGAATTATTGTAATATGCTATTCCTCCACTAGGGCTGAATCCAGCACCATCACTAACCGTCAA
>CEUV01156585.1_pt1 | contig 13067 bp, 10 predicted proteins | sample 356401 | NCBI WGS metagenome assembly CEUV01 (sample SAMEA2622710, study PRJEB7988) | marine metagenome | isolation source: saline water (ENVO:00002010), including
CCATCTCGGAATCCATGGCGTCGTCCGCCGTCCGTACGGCTCAAAAGGTCGAAGCCGCGCTCATCATCACCCTGTCCAGAACCGGTCACACCGCTCGCTTGATCGCCAAGTATCGTCCCACCGCGCGCGTCGTCAACGTGTGCATCGAAGAACCCGAGTTCCCGGGCCGTGCGTTGAACGTTCTTCACCGCTCTCTCGCCACGCGCGGTCTCGTGCCTATATTAGAGAATCCGGCGTGGAGAGGCGACAGCGGTCACCCGCAAGAGGTGATGCACAACGCCATCATCTACTGTCGGGACATTCTCGGCTTAGTCAAGCCCGGCGACCACATCGTCGGCGTGCACCGCATCATGGGTGAAGCCGTGCTCAAGGTGGTCCAAGTTCCAGAGTAAACGCGGTGCGCGGACGCCACGCACGAACGTCATATTCTTTCTCGCACGAAACGCATCTTCGCGATAGTTAGCAGGCACGTAATAAATTTAAATTAACAAAGAAGCGCGCCAAGCGCCCAGCGTAGAGGAGACTGCGAATCCCATCCTCGCGTCACTTCCCCGAGCGCACCGCCCCAATCTTCGGCGCGCACGCGCACGCGCACGCGCACGCGCGATGATCAGGTTTATCTTGCTCCAAAACCGACAGGGCAAGACCCGTCTCGCCAAGTATTACGTCCCGCTCGCGGACGACGAGAAGCGAAAATTAGAGTACGAGGTGCACCGACTCGTCGTCAATCGCGACCCAACACACACGAATTTCGTCGAGTTTCGAAACTACAAGGTTGTGTACCGACGATACGCGGGTTTATTCTTCTCTCTGTGCGTCGATCTGAACGATAACGAGCTCACGCACTTGGAATCCATTCACTTATTCGTCGAGATGCTGGATCACTTCTTTGCCAACGTGTGCGAGCTCGACCTCGTGTTCAACTTTCAAAAGGTGTATCTGCTCGTGGACGAGTTCATACTCGGCGGGGAGTTGCAAGACACGAGTAAGCGTGCGATCATGGAGCGATTGGCGGAGTTGGAACGGGTGAAGGATTGAGAGATCGGGTCGGGGAGAGGAGGAGGAGAGGGGCGAGTCCTTTTTCCGGACGACCGCGCGGGCGGAAACGTAGTCATACCTAGAAACTAGCGCAAAAATACAAAATGCAGGCTTAGACTAATGATGGTTCGATGAGGACGCTCGCGTTGTACGTCGCGTGCGCCAAGATGGATGCTCGCACGCCTCCGGGACTCTGCCGAGCGAGCGCGAAGAGCGAGCCGCACGTCGCCAGGGATGCGAAATCTTGCGGTGAAAAGTGCGCGGCGGCGAAGATGATCGATGAAAGTGCGATCGCGAGGACGTCAGAACGCGTTCGGGCGCGTATGTCTTCGCACAAGAACCCACGAAAGAAGAGTTCCTCGAGAAACGGAGCCACCACGCACGAAGCGGCGACAGAGCACGCCGTCGCCAAAGGATCTTCGGCGCTCTCCATGAGGCTCGACGAGTCCACGCTCGAGTCGACTTGAAAATTAAATAGCGACGCGTACACGGCATCGACGATCCGCGACGCGACGCTCGCGGTGAGTCCGTAACGAAGACCCTCCGACGCGACTCCAACCGACTCCGGGGCGAACGAATGCGCGACGCCTCGATCGATGCCGTCGAGAGCGCGCACCGTCGCGACGGCTTTCGCGGTTTCACACGCGAGCATAATGACGCTCAACGTCATGGCTCGCTCACCCGCGACATCCGCCGAAGACGCGACCTCGCCGACGCCGACGGTTGCGAGAGCGCTCGGGATGACGTAACCGAAAATAACCCACGCGTACGCAAATTTCGCCGACGCGTCGACGAGATCGCCCACCGGGACGCCGACCATCGCGTTTCCGTCGTCCTCGGTGCCGCTCTCGAGCGCGCGCGCGCGAGCGCGCGACCGTTGAAGACGACGACCGAAGATGCGCCTGGGACTCTGAGAGCGCGCCGCGCGACGCGCGCCCTCGAACGACGCCGCCGGCGCGACCACTCGCGCGAGGACCGCGGAACGCGCGAGCGTCATCGCACGCGTGCGTTCGCACGACGCGCGAACGCGCGAACGCGCCCCGCGCGGCGGTGTGACGTGGAAAGTAGTCGCGTCGAGAGGAGAGGAGAGGCGCGCTGTTTACCGGAATGAACCTTCTCTTGGCTATTTCACACGCGACGCTACACAAGCGCACCGTCTCATGCATTCAATCTAGATGATGGAGCTCGCGGCACTCGCGACCCGCGGCCAGAGGTCGGCGCATTCCTTGGCGACCGGCCCCGCAATGGCGCTCCCCTTCAACTCACCCTTCGGGTTGCAAATGACGCCCGCGTTATCCTCAAAGTAGATGATCAACCCTTCCTTACGACGAATCGGCTTACGCTGACGCACGATGATCGCCGGGAAAACCTTCTTACGCAAGTCCGGCTTACCCTTCTTCACCGTCGCCATGACCATGGAACCCGGGTTAGCCGCCGGAAGTCGGTTCTGGCGGGAACCCCATCCTACGCGCGCGAAACGAATCGTTCGAGTCAGTCGTCACGTTCGTCACCATCGTCGATCGAGCGGTCGAAAATCACGCGACGACTCGCACGTCGTCCAAGGAGTCACCCCTAGCGTCCATCTCGCGAGAACTCGCATCGTCATCGACCCCGCGCGTCCTCTCCTCGCGCGCCGGTCTCCCAGGGTTTTCGTGCGCGCGCGAGACGAACGTACTCTTGACGGCGATCAAGTACAGGTTCTTCGCCCCCGTGTTGTCCGCGCAGTTCACCACCGCGCCGACGGGGAGACCGTAGGACATCTTGTACTTGGTACCGGAGGCGTTACCGCCACCTGCGTCGATCGCGCGCGCGCGGAGTCAGTCATCATCGTCCATCCGGTGGAAAGCCCTAGAGCGCTCGCGCGGAGCGGATCTCTCGCGCGGTCGCGCGCGTGCGGTCGAAATCGCGACCTCGCGAACGAGCGCGGGCGCGTGCGCGCGGGGGAAACGATATCGTTCGTCGCACCTCTCTTGCTCATGGCTGCTCGTGAGCTCGCGCGCGTCAGAAAGGCGGAACGCGCGGACGCGCGCGCGAGGTCGCGGACGCGCTGCGCGGGACGTTCCGTACGTCCGATCGTTTGGTTTCACGGAATGATACATGGTCTTGTTTGTCTTTTAGTACTACATGTGGCTACGCTAAAAACTATCGTGAATCGCTAAACTTTACGTGATCGTCCTGAATCACACACACTATGTATCATTCGGAAAAGCGGTACCCCGTACATCGCGCGCCAATCGGTCCACCCGCGCGATCAACCGCTCGCATCGTCGTCGACACGCGCGAACGTCGGCGCGCGCGACGCCCTCGATCGCCTCTCGCGCGAACATCGCGTCCGCTTTCGCCCTCGCGCACGGTCCCTCGCGCGTCGCGCGAAGAGCGCGCGCCTCCTCGAGGAAATCTTTCGCCCGCGATTTCGCGTGCGCCACCGCGTAGGAGTGCCCGAGCGTCGGTTGGTGCGCCAACCGCGCGATCGTCGCCTCGATCTGGCACGCGTCGACGAGGATCGCGGGCGACGCGCTCGGCGACGCCGGTGCGTCGGCGGACATTCGCGCGTCGGACAATCGGCGTCCGCGAGGCGAGAAGTGGTGCTCCGCGACGGTCGTCACTGCCGCGCGCGAGGCGACGCCGCGAGGCGCGATGTCGACCTCTCGCGGAACCGCGCGCGCGCTCGCCGTCGTCTCTCGCGCGGTCGATCGCGTCCGCGCGTCGAGGACGACGGATGCGCGCGTCGAACGCGCGTTCGAGGCGACGGCGCGAGGACCTCGAACCGTTAGTTCGCGCGCGGATGCCGACGCGATGCGCGCGACTGGGACGGCGGAACGAGGCGCGCGCGCGAACGAGACGCGAGACGCGTTGATTTTAGTGGATTTAATGCGCGCGGTGCGCGCGAGAGGCCATCTCACCGCACCGTTGGACCCCTTGGGACGATCCTTGGGGCCGATTACCAAAGGGTACGAAACCATGGAGGCGACGACGCCGGCGGACGCCAGGGACATTCACGCCATGCTACAGGCGTATCCCGATCACTTTTACGTCGGGGGAGAGTGTGTGAGTCTGTCGACGTATCTGGGGTTGTCGGACGCGACGCCGACGCGGGAGTTTTATTTGGGAGAAGACGCGACGACGTTGGATCCGAGCGGAACGAGGACCAAGACGTCGTGGCGGGCGAATGAATTATTCGAACGTTTGAGGGACGTGTATTGCGGTACGATGAGCGTCGAGTGTCATCATTTGACGAGCAAGTCGAAGAAGCGTTGGTTGAGGGAACAAGTGGAGAGTGGACCGGTGAGTCCGCGCGCGAAGGATCGACGGCGAACGCTGAATAGACTGCTCGTCGCGGATCATTTGGAAAAGTTTTTAGCGGAGAAATTTCCATCGGTGAAGAGATTTGGTTTAGAGGGGGCGGAGAGTTTAGTTCCCGGTTTACAGGCGTTCGTCGAGCGCGCTGCGGAGCGAGGTGTGGAGAGCATCGTCATTGGAATGGCGCATCGAGGAAGGCTCAACGTCTTGCACAACGTCTTTAGAAAACCTCTGGGTGCGATTTGCGCTGAAATCGTGGACGACAGATCTTCTTTTTTCGTCGGCGACGTGCGATATCATCTCGGCGCGCGCACAGTGGTGAACGTCGCGGTCGAAGACGGCTCAGAGGCTCGACAAGTCGCGTTGAGTCTCGTGCCGAATCCTAGTCATTTAGAGATGGTCAACGCCGTGGTCAGCGGCGTGGTGCGAGCGCAACAGTTTAGGCGCGATCCGGACGGAAAGGGTGAAGCCGCGCGCTCACATGTTCTGCCGTTGTTACTTCACGGCGACGCATCGTTCTGTGGGCTCGGACAGAACGCAGAAGTCATGCAGTTGCAAGATTTGCCGGATTACACGACGGGAGGAACAGTGCACGTTGTGGTGAATAACCAAATCGGTTTCACCACCGTTCCTCGCCGGGCGCGTTCGAGTCCACACCCGAGCGATGTGGCAAAAGCATACGGCGCGCCGATCATACACGTCAACGGCGACGATCCAGACGCCGTCGTTCGAGCCATGCAACTGGCTGCTGATTATCGCACGGAATTCCAATCCGACGTCGTCGTCAATTACGTGTGCTACCGTAGATTCGGTCACAACGAGCTCGATGATCCATCGATCACGTTGCCACTCATGTCTAGAAGAATACAAGCCACGTGCAGAGTCGCGGAGACGTACGCGAACGCGTGTGTGGCGGATGGTTTGTTGGCGGGCGACGAACTGAGTTCCGTGCGAGAAGAAATCAAGAAAGACTTCGTAGCGGACAGCGCCACGCATCAGGATTTTGTTCAAACCACCGAGTCGTGGCTTGCGACGACGCATTCGGTGAAGAACGGTATTTCAGGTCGAGAGGCGCTTTTGACGGCGTCTGGAACGGGCATGCCGTCGGACGCTCTGAAGGAGATTTGTCACTCCATCACGTCCCCGCCGGAGGAATTAGACTTTGAACTTCATCCGTACGTGAAGACGCTCTTTGAGGCGCGCCGGCAAGCCATGGAGCCGGAGGCGCAGAAAGGCGCCGGTAAAATAGATTGGGCCACGGCCGAGGCTCTCGCTTTCGGTTCTCTACTCATGCACCCGTGCGATGAGCGATGGCAAAACCACGTCGCGTGGTGGAAGGGCCAAAAAGAGGAAGATCGAGTGGGATCGCACGTTCACGTGCGATTGAGCGGACAAGATTGCGTTCGAGGGACATTTAATCAGCGTCACGCGGCGGTGTACTGCAGTCGCACGTCATACGAGCACATACCTCTGGACAACATGCGCATAGGCCCGCAAGATAAATTTTGTGCCGCCAACTCGCCGTTGAGCGAACACGCGGTGCTGGGATTCGAGTACGGCTTCGCGTCGGAAATCGGTAAAGAAGCGCTCGTTTTATGGGAGGCGCAGTTTGGTGACTTTGCGAATAACGCCCAAGTCATCATCGATCAATTCATTTGCTCTGGCGAAGAGCGATGGGGCCAGAGGAGTAAAATCGTCCTTCTACTACCTCACGGTTACGAAGGACAAGGTCCGGATCACTCTTCAGCGAGACCCGAGCGTTGGCTCGCCGCGGCGAACGATGATCCAGACTCTTTACCGGGCAACACGGAATGGGACGTCGCAATCGCCGAGCGCACGTTCGACGCGCTCAAACCCTGCGAAGACGATTTCATCGACCTCGAGAGCGTCAGGTCAAAGCTTTGCCGCGAGGACAGCACCGAGAGCAATGCACACGGAAGATACGCGGGCGAGGCTCACGAGAGCGGTATGTGGGACGACGTCGAGGCGTATTTCGGACCCACCGGCAAAATTCACAGACGGGATTGGATTCGGTACATGCGGCACCGTGCGCGAGCGTCCGTCATGTTGCGCGCCAACTTCATCATGGTCCAGCCGTCCACGCCAGCGCAGTATTTCCACGCGTTGCGTCGCCAAGCGAGTTCGCCACACACGAAGCCTCTCGTCGTGCTCACGCCGAAAACGCTCCTTCATCACAAACACTGCGTGTCGAAACTGCTCGACTTTGCTCCAAGGTCTTCGTTCCGCCGCGTCATCGCCGACGGAGACGCCGGCGACGACGTGACGCGACACGAACACATCCCGCTCAAGCCAACTTCAGAGATCAAACGCGTAATTTTCTGCACGGGAAAGATATACTACCAACTCGCCCGCCAACGATTGACGAAGAAGATTGACGATGTCGCCCTCGTGCGCGTCGAGCAACTCTTCCCATTCCCGCATGACGCCCTGGCGCGTCGAATCCAACGTTATCCCAACGCTCACTTCGTCTGGGCGCAGGAGGAACCCAAAAATATGGGCTATTGGGCCTTCGTCGCCCCTCGCATCGCCACCACCATGCGCATCAGTCGCGCGCTCAACGACGCCGGTTTACGTTTCATCGGTCGGCCGCCCAGCGCGGCGCCCGCGACCGGTTCGCTCGCCATTCATAACGCCGAAAACTCTCGAATCATCGCCCAGGCCTTAGATTCGAGCGACGACGCCGTGTTGTAACATTTTCTCCATAGCACGCGCGAACGAACGTCCCCGCTCGCGTCGGCGCTTCGCACCTGTCGCTCGCGCTTTAAATCACCTTCGCCTCACCTCGCGACGCGGGTCATCCGCCATGTCTCGCGCGTCCCCCTCGCGCGCGGCGGACGAGCGAGACGACGACGACCCACCGACGCGCGCCCTGTTCGCGTGTTACCTCGTCGTCTCGCTCGATCCGTCCCGACGAGGAAAATCGTACGTCGGTTTCACCGTCAATCCCCCGCGACGCTTGGCGCAACACAACGGCGCGATCGCGAACGGTGCGCGGTACACGGCGTCGCTGCGACCGTGTGAGATGGTGCTCGTCGTCTCCGGCTTCGCGAGCAAGACGCAGGCGTTACAGTTTGAGTGGGCGTGGCAGCATCCGGCGCGCTCGAGGGCGACGCGAGAGGCGGCGGCGCGCGCGAAGATCACCGATAAGTCCACGGCGCCGACGAAAAAGGCGCAGTTGATGTGCGAGATGCTTGGATTGGCACCGTGGCGGCACATGCCGTTGTCGGTGCACTGCATGAGCGAGAGGGGAACGGCGTTGATTGAAAAATATAGAGGGACGATTCCGTCGCACGTGGACGTGGCGGAAACGACGACGCGAGAGATGGAGCGTCTGGTGGAACTGAGCGGGAACGCGGGACGGGACGAGGATGATGACACAGATATGGGCGAGCGCTCGCTGAACGTGGACGCGAACGGGGAGATCGGAACGCCGAGCGTGTCGACGGCGGCGGCGACGACGGCGTGCAGGGCGAGCGCGTGCGGGAAATTAGTGCAGATCGATAGAAGTGTCGGGTGCACCGCGTGCGGTGCGCGATTTCACGCAACGTGTTTAGCGAGACACTTCTTTGACAGCGTAGGGGACGAAGCGCTGACGTGGAGGAGTCGTTTGATTCCAGAGGCGGGACCGTGCGCGAGTTGCGGGCACCGTCTCACTTGGGGTGCCGTATTGCGAGCCAACGCGCCGCGAATCACGACATCCACCGCTGCCAGTCCGCTCGTGAAAAATAACAACGATGACGACGGCGTGACCTCGGCGGAGAAACTCCGAAGGGTGCAATCGGTGGAGAGGCGGGAAAAAGAGCGCGCGCGCGTGCGGTCTTGGGCGAGAGACATTTCAGACGAGAGCGAAAGCGAGAGCGACGGCGCGGAACTCGACTTTGTGTCATCCCTGTGTTAGATGTTGTACATTAGATATTCAGTGCGTGGATTGTGCTAATGCATTCGCGATGATGTCCGCCACGCGCGCCCGTGGATCGCCGCGAATGCGCTGCGCGACCGTCTTCGCGGTTCGGTGCATACTTTCGTCTCGCAGAGTTTGTTCGAGCGTGCGAGCCAATACTTTTGAAGTCAAACGGTGCATTGGAATGACTCTCGCCACGTTTAAACGCGAAAGCAACGCGGCGTTGTGGTGTTGATCGAACGCGGCAGGCACAACGACATGCTTCATCGCGGATCGCAGCGCCGCGGCGGCGCACCCGATTGTTCCATGGTACACCAATGCGCTCAAACGCACGCGTCCGTCGACACACGCTGTGAGGGGTAGATAATTGACGTGAAGCGCGTTCGGAGGCAAGTCGCGTTTCTCGAAATGACTCCGATCGGTCGTCAGGAAGATTGCCTTAGCGATTCCCCCGCCGAGGCGAGCCATCGCCTTTGCGGCTTTGCGGAAAAACTTTGAGGCGAAGGGTGGATGTCCGCTCGCAGAAACGAAGGCGACGGTGGGTACATCGTCGCTCGTCACGAACTCTTGCACGCGTGAAATCGCGCACTCGTGCGCGTCGCTCGAGTCCGCGTGTGCGTAAGGAAAATCAACCTGATGCACGACGCGAGCAGTGTTTGATTTCACGATGGAGAACACCTCGGGAAACATGGCGACCACGTGTCGACACAAAAACCATCCCTCTGCGGCGAACACGCCTCTAACGGGTGTCTTTATGCCGAGTCTCTTCCGTCTGAACGCGTTGAGCTCGGGCGCGAAGACTCGATCGACGAAGAAATCGGCGATCCGGCGCGCCGCGCGCTTCGGGATGAACCACATCGCCTCTTGAAGAAATGGCAACACGCACTCATCCGACGTTCGAAGCAATGCCGGGGACAACACCACCGAGTAACACTTCACGTTCGGATGTTCGTCCAGTTCCTCCAACAATCGTACGGCGAGATCCAGCGTGTGCGCCAGAATGATCGTTCGATCCGCGCCTTCGACGAGCTTTGTCAACGCGTCGAAATGCTCGTCCAAATGCGACAACCACCACCGCACCACGCGTCGCCCGTCTCTCGCGTGCGACATCTCGCGAGTCGATCGACACAACATCTCCTCGTACTCTCTCTCGTCCCCGACCGCCACGAAACGCACGTCATCCCGCAATTCAGACTGAAAGTATGGATTCGTCGCGCACGCCACGTCGAGCTCGCCGCCGAACGCCGCGCCAATCACATTCGCCATCCACAGACACGGCGCCACGTCCCCGACGCTGCCGTAACACGCGCTCACGACTACTCGCGACCGCACGCATCCCATCTGCACCGACTCCCGCGCCGCGATGTGCGCCGTTCGAGCGTCACACGTTTGAGGCGTTCGGTGCACTTTTTCATCGTCACCTTTTCATCCGACCGACCGACCGACCGACGACCCGACGACCCTACGACCCGACGCGACAGCGCGACGGCGCGACGGCGCGACGCGCGCGAGGGAACGAGGGAACGCGCGCGAGGGAACGAGGGAACGAGCGCGACGCGACGCGACGCGAGGGGTCGACGGACGCGTCATCGTCATGTCGCCGCCGGGGACGCGCGCGCGCGCGAATGTGACCGCGGTCGTCGGTGGCGTCGTCGGTGACCGCGGTCGTCGGCGCGGGAGGGGCGAAAGCGCGCGAGGACGCGCGAGGGGCGTCGTCGGCGTCCGCGCGTTGCGACCGAACGCGGAGTGGCCGCCGGAGGATGTGTGGGAGGACTTCGTCGCCGCGCACGCGGGCGAGTACGCGGGCGCGGCGGCGACGTTCGATGGAAAGACGGGACGCGCGATGCCTCTTCCGGAGCGGTACGTCCCGGATGCGTTCAAAGAGTACGGCGTGGACGTGATGGAGTGGCAGATCGTCACCCGAGGGGCGATGACGAACGATGGGGATGGATTGAGACTGGAGACGTCTCGTTTGTATCCGGAAGCCGGGTGCGAGTACGGGAAGAGCGACGTCGCGATGACCGAGTCGTTGGACGTGTGCGCGGGCGGACAGATGGGGAAAATGTTCATAGTGCAAGGGTGTTACGCCGATGGACCGAAAATTCTGCCCGAGTGCGTCGAGGGCGCGGAGGCGAAATTTACGTTTGCATTCGCCGAGGAGGATGCTCCCGGCGAACGACGTCGAGTTGAAATCACGGTCAAAGCGGCGCCGGGCGAAAAGCGAGACTGGAGAATGTCAAAAGTAGACGTCACACACGAGACGTCCAGCGAATCGGGGCTCAAGGCGAAGAGTCCGGCGGAGGGTGATATTTTAGCGGAGGACGCGGTGAGTTTGGGAGAATGGAGAGCGGTCAACGGCGTCACCTTCATAGCGATCGAGGCTTTGGAGCACGTGCCCGAGGATCGCAACGCGGAGAGCGCGAGCGGTTCGTCCGCCGCCGCGGGCGCGGCGCAAAAGCTCGCGCGGGAGAAACCGGATGACCGCGCGCTCGTCGCCGCCGCCGCTGCCGAAAAAGAAGCCGAAGAAAAACGGGCGAAAGAGGAAAGAGAAGCGGCGGCGCGCGAGCCAGAGGGCATGATCGTCGTTCCGTGGTGGGCGGTCAAATCTCCGTCGAGTTGGTCCATGGGCGGCGAGTACGTCGTCGGAGGAAATTCTCCTCTCGTCTTTTTGCCCAATAACATTTGGGTGCTCATAGAATCCGTGGACGATCAACTCGTCGTCGAGTGCGGGCGGTACGACCAGGGCGCTCCCGGACGCGATTTCGACGAAATCGAGCGACGCGTCATCGCGCGACGATATCGCAAGGGTCGATTCGCGTCAACATTTTTCGTTCGCGAGTGCAGGCTCGATCCCGAAGAACGCGAAGACGAAAAGGAAGAGTTTGACATTTTCGACGACTTAGACGGCCTCGACGATCGATAGTTCGCGTCGCTCATGTAACAGTACCTCGCCATCGGCGCTCCCGAAACGGCGCGAACGCGACGCTCGACACGAGCCGCCTCGACGCGCGCTCGAAAATTGTTCTGTTCTGTTGTCTCTCTGTCGCCAAAACGCGCCCCGTCTCGCGCGAGAGAGACGCGTCGAGGACCCGATGCGCGCGGGAGACACGTCGTACGAGACGAACGTTCGAGCCGCGGCGCTCGAAATCATCGCCGAGGAGCGCGCAACTCGACCGCGAGAGGATGATTATCGTTCGAGCGGTCCAACGGCCGAGACGTCGTCATCTTTTGCATCGTTCGACGACGACGGCGTCTCGACGACGACGCTGAGCGACGAGGATCGAGCCCACGCGAAAATACTCATGCGCGATCTGCCGAGAGTGCTGCGGGAGTTGGAGTCGGGGACGGCGTCGGACGCCCGGGCGCTCGCGGAGACGCGACGGGACGTCGCCGACGAGGACTGGCTCTCGGCGGTATCGGCGCACGCCGAGACGTCGAGACTGGATGATGAAGAGGAGAACGATGACACCGATCCGGTGTCCGCGCTGGAGCGGCTCGGCGCGCTGGAGGCTGAGTTGCGCGAAATCCTGGGAGACGGGATAGTGGACAGAGCTCTCGAGACGGTGAACTCGCCGAGTCGAGAGCCGGAGGTGGTGCCTCAGTCGACGTCGGCGCCGATCTCGCCGCCGAGACCGAGAGCGAAGCTCAGTTTGATGCCGACGCCGTTGAGTAAGGGCGATCGAGCGGAGAGTTTTGAACCTCCGATGCCGTCGGCGAAGAAGAGCGTGGAAAAGGAAAAGAGCGAATGGGATCCGTATGCGGCTTTCATCGGCATGAAAGGGAAAAGGGCACCGGATGCGTCGGAACCGCGCGCGCGAGAGACTTCCGCGCCGACAGAAAAACCGATGCGTTTTCCTCTCGACGTGTCGTTGACGCACACCGAGACTCTCAGAATGATGAACGACTTGGAGCAGAGGGTGAAGGAAAAACCGACGGTTTCATCGAGGCTCAGACGAACCGAGGCGACTATCGAGGACATCGCGGCGGCGGATGAGCGCGACGAGTCAGACGAGTCACGATTCTCGCGTGAATACACGCGACAGGACGCGGAGACGATTATCAAGCTCGCGCGCGACGTTGGTCCCACGGGTCTATGCGTCGATCCCGAAGAAGAGCCCGGCTCGCGCGAGGGACCGATAGCGCCAACGGCACCACCAGTCACACCGATGACCGACCACGAGGCGACTGTCTCTGAGATGAAATCGGGGCCCGATTCCGTGCGCTGGATTGCTCCGATGGCGGGCGTTGAGAGCATCGCCGAGTTTAAGCAGATGATGGACTCGATTTTCGCGGAGGACGAGTGAGCGAGATTTTACTATCGTAGGATATTTAATAGCAAACCAGCGGAATCGTTGCTGCGGGACTCGTAACGTGCGGGACAAATATAGCACAGATGAGCGAAAAAATGTTTAGAAGTCGTTACCGACCGGGCACTCAACGACCTTCAAGATCGCTTCGCCCAGGAGACGGTGAACGCCAACAATGGAGTCACCCGGCTTGATCAAGCCGAGCGTGTCACGCGCGTAGAGGATGGCGTTACGCATGACTTGCTGCGGGACAACGGCGTTACCTTGAGCCCACTCCGGCGGTTGAATAATCGGAATGATGCCGCGGCTGATGAGAGAACGGCGGGCAGTGCTCGCCGGATCCTTCTCTTCGGCGTAGCAGACAGACAAGATGGGTGCGCTCGGCCTGTATTTGGAGATCAAGCGAGCGGTGGTACCAGTTCTGGACAGGGTGATGATGAGCGCGGCTTCGCTCTTTTGAGCCGTACGGACGGCGGACGACGCCATGGATTCCGAGATGG
>CEUV01048756.1_pt1 | contig 13029 bp, 9 predicted proteins | sample 356401 | NCBI WGS metagenome assembly CEUV01 (sample SAMEA2622710, study PRJEB7988) | marine metagenome | isolation source: saline water (ENVO:00002010), including
TCCCTAAGCGAGCTTCTAGAATTTTCAAATTGCCTGATTGCCTCACGTTCGGACCAAGAGTTGGGCATGCTATTTATCGCATCTTTTTCTGATTCTATCTTGAATTCTAATTTCATAATCATATCAGTTAAGTAAGCACGTACTGACATGACCTCAACAGGAATTCCGTGGTTGCCTAAACTAGTTATGAAGGCTTCAAAATCTTGGCTGTTAGCAGTGGAACTTACAGTCAAGAAATCTCTTGCAGCGGATTCAATCTCTGGCAATCTTGCTTCAACTTCGATTATTGCTGCTTCCCTTTCTAAAGTATCAATTTCGGTTTCGGCAACTATACTAGGGGCTATTTGATTCATTTGTGGCACTAATTCTTCCTGTTCGAAGCCACTATTCGCTGACTTTAGTGCATCGTCAATTGAGTTAGAAACATCAATTCTAGAGATGTCAAGTCCATCATCAGCCAAGTTATTTCTCAACTCAGATTCATCTTCAAAACTCCAGCCTTCAGGGTGCTGTTCGATGAATTTCTCTACAGAATCTTGAATATTAATCGTTGGTGAATCTTCATCTTCAGATGGATTAGGTATAATTATCTTGGATTTTGCATTGTCATTTTTACGCTTGAGTGATTTTTTCACCTTACCCCAAGAACCTTGTTGAGACGCCAATACTCCGGCAACCCTTACCAATAGTGTTTGCTTATCGCCTGTTAGAGGTAACTCTAGGGTTTTGCAAAGTGCATGTATTTCCTGTTTATTCATATTATCAAGATTTTCAGCGGTTAGCAACTTTGGATCTTCATACAGATGTAGGTAGAGTCGCTGTCGCCTTTCTCTAATTGATCCAGATTTTTTCAGTCCAAAAACGCCGAGAATTTCACCTAGATTCTTATTTTTGATATTTTTTATATTGTCAGTCGACAAATCCCAGTCTGACAAAACAAGATTTTTGATTAGTCTTGCTCTAACAACTTCAACGGGTCCAGTTTTTGGCAGGTCACCGACAGCAGCCATCTCTTTTAGGCGGTCAAATTTGGCTTGATATAATTCGCAAAGAAGGTCAACCTTGTTCGTCAACATACCACCTTGTTCGATATGCGTACAAAGCAGTATATGTGGTTTCGCTATCATGGGATGATTTTTTTTTGGTTTTTCGAGGGTTTGGTGCTTCCGCAAAGGTATTGTACACATGGCATTTATCGGTAGCCGAAGGCACCTTGGTGATGGCCATGAGTAGGAGTTTCAAATCTGCTAAAAGTGCAATTAAGGATACCAATTCCTTAGTTGATTCATTATCGGAGACGGTAAGGAATGATTTCAAGAAAAATCTGGGCAGTCTAGAAGATGCTTTATCACAGCGGATGAATGAGGCTGAGAAAGCAATTTTAGAATCATCCAAAGCAAGAGAGGCGATGGTTGCTGGGATTGGCAGCATGAAGAAAGCAGTTGAAAAAGCTCAGAGAAGATTCTCAAAAAACAATAATTTGGAAGAATTAAAGTCAACTATGGTAGAATTGTTTGCAGATATTAATCGGTTGAAGACCGCCAATGAAAAAATCTCATCGGACATATCTCTAGTTTTGCATCCTAATATGTCCGCAGTCGAAGCAGTGGAAAGATTCGCTTCGGACCTTCAAAGGTTTGCAGGCACATGGGAGAGAATTGCAAGAGATATCGATCAATCAATAACTGATCTTTGTGATGATCAAACGCCTTCAGAGTTAATTGATTTAGAGAATTACATCTCTAGCCAAGGTTTCGATAAATTAGTTGCAGATAGGTTGAATGTTGAGTCAGAGTAGCTCATAATTCAAGTAAACCCGGCTTAGCTTGTTTATATTCGTCAGGTAGTCCACTAATCAATCGTTTTAATTCATCATGTTCTTGTTGTAGTAAATCAATCAAAAATTTAGTTTCCTTGATCAAGACATTCTTACCTCGTTCATACTTATTGTCGTGCAGAGGCTCAATACGAATCATCTCTAGGGACACATCGCTATCTTTGCCTATGATTTCAAGATAAATACAGATTCTTGGACCAGGTATTACATCTCTAGATGGATTCCATTTTGTTCTTGAATCACGGCCTTTCTTTGAACTTGGAATCAAATAATTTTCACCAATTTTTAATGCGTAAGAATCATCGATTAATTTCGCATATTGTTTTAGGATTGTTGACAATTTCTTCTGTTCGACGAATAATCCAGATATTGGTTTAATCTCATTACTCATTGATTCATAAATTGAGTTTTCAATTTCAAAACAGGTTCTAGCGGCTGTATCATTCAAAGTTTCAATGGCCTGTGAAGGAAATCCACTTCTTGATACCAAGATAGTAAAACCTTCAAGTGGAGGTGGAATAAATGTCGACCGCTCAAATTCTTGAGATGGTTTTTCTCTCTGCATACCCAGAGTATGTCTTCGTACTCGAGTTTTCAACTGGCTGAATTCGCCTCTTGAAATGACATAGCCGTCGATAATTCCTTGCTCTCGGAAATCTTCCATAATTGTTAATTGTCTTTCAATGTCAACTTCTGCGGGTTCTAGTGTTAACCCATGTTCACTAACTAATCTATCGAATGTGTAAATCTCCAAATCATTTCGCATTCTCGATAATTGTCTAGCAATTAATTCCTTATTACAGACAACTTTTGCACCGTAAGGAAGGTATTCTGGTTTATCGTCTGCGACCAAAACCCATGTAGGCTCCCTTCGAGGCAAAAATGCTGAAATTTGTAGTCCTTCAACATCCATAGTTTTCCACTGCTGTATACTCATTGCTAACAAATCAGCAGTGCCCTTTCGCAATGTTTCAATAGCAACTTCCATATGTGGTATTTCGGTCATTTTGAAATTAAATAGGTCTCTATTTGTAACAATTAAATTTTCAACTTGGAGCCTTACCCCGTCGAAATTAGAGGGTGTAGTCAAAACCTCAAGTTTTGGCTTGTCTTCCACACTTTCACCTCGGCTCGGAGTTCTCCGAACAGGCTATGGGCGTAGACCATTGGTTAAGAAGGGCACCCCACTAGGCTATCCCATGGCGCAGATTGATACGGGGGTTGAACAAGGTCTAGACAATCTCCGCCAACAGATTGATACAGCGCTAGAAGAAATGATAGCATCGAGGATTGACTCAGGTGAAGTTGTCGAATTGTCTGGTAGAGTTCTTCTCGCCGGTGGAAAGCGTCTTAGGCCAATAATGATGTGCTTATCTTATGAGATTGCAGGAGGTCGAGATTTATCAAAAATAATGCCGCTTGCTATGGCTTTTGAATTCCTTCACACAGCAACTCTAGTCCACGATGACATCAATGATGGCGCAACACACAGAAGGGGAATACCAACTATTCACGAAACTGCTGGGCTATCAAAGGCAATTATTGCTGGCGATTGGCTGTTTGTTCAAGGATATGCGCTTGGAGGGCAATACAATCAAGATATTGTAACAAATATTGCCAACTGTTGTTCGAGTATTGCAGTTTCCGAATTTTCCCAAATCGATCACATTCAGAATCTAAAAACCTCCCCAGAGGATTATATCAGTATCGTTAAGGGGAAAACAGCTGGTCCTTTTGCGTCAGGTTGTCGAAGTGCTGGTATTGTAGCCGAGGCAACACAAGAACAACTAATGGCCCTCGAAGAATTCGGAAATGAAATAGGAATTGCCTACCAGTTGGTTGATGATTTATTGGATTTACTGGGCGACGAACAAATAGGCAAACCTCGCGGAACCGATGTTCATGAAGGTAAGATGACACTTCCATTAATCCATTCTTTGACATTATCTCATGGAAAAGATAGAGATAGGTTAGCAGAAATTATCAATAATTTCGATGATGAGTTATTTGATGAGTTAATCCAACTGCTGGAAAAATCAGATAGTTTCAATTACACAAAGATTCTCATCAATAATCACTTCGAAAGAGCAATTAATCATCTAAATGCATTCCCCAAATCTAATGCCAAACTATTATTGGAAAATGTTGCAGAATACGCAACGACTAGGAAATTGTAGAATCAATTGAGTTGTAATATTTACCAATTTAACGACTTAACAGCCGGTTGATTCAAGTTAGATGATGTCTACGGTTAGACATGGACAAAGGGCGCATTTGTGAGGATGACGCAGTCAGTCCAGTGATTGCAACGGTCTTACTACTTGCAATAACTGTCATGTTATCTAGCATGGTTTTTGTTATGATGCAAGGTGCAATTAACTCGGTGGAAAAATCAGAACCCGAAATAACAGTCAGCGTAAAAGGGCTATCGAATGGTTTTCATGTCGTTAGAATCACCAGCTTAGATCAAGCACTCGACCCAGCCCGCTTGGAATATCAAATTTATGATGAGAACGATTTGAATTCAAAACAACATAGTGGTTTTGTTGACGACCCTGATGTTTATGGAGTAGTTGGGTCTAATGTTTCATTCCATGACCGAGACGCTGGCTACTCAGTGACACAAGGAGATTACTTTGTTATTGATTCAGAAACAATCGGCTCTAAGGACGGTACTTGGAGCATGAAATTGATTGACCAGAGCTCAGACAAATTGCTATTTGATGTAAAACTGGTCTTAATTGAAGACTAACCGCCAATAAAGTGCATTTCTACGGGCTTTGAAATTCGTATAGAGTTTCTTATTTCGGAGTATCTATCCTCACGTTTTTGCCATAAAGCAACCACGGCATTTCGTAGGTCATCTTCATCTGCCCCCATCTTAATTAGTGATTTCAAATCATGTCCTCGTTCAGAAAACAGACAGGTATACAATTTACCGTTTGCAGAGATTCTTGCCCTAGTGCATGATTTACAAAATGGATTAGATATCGACTCAATAAAGCCTATTTCATAACCATCATTTAGTCTCCATCGATTAGCAACCTCACCGTATTTAGCGTCTGGTGCAGGAGTTAAATTTTCAAATTCTGAAGCAATTATTGACCTTATCTCCTCACCAGAGATAACTTGTTCTGGATTCCAATCTTTAGTTCCTCCAACATCCATATATTCGATAAATCTAACAATGACATTCAATCTATAGAATAGTCGTGTGATGGGTAATATCTGTGATTCATTGAAACCCTTGATGATAACAGTGTTTACTTTGACTTTCAAATCCGAGGCCAGAGCAGTTTTTATTCCAGTTATGATTTGTGTCGAGGAGATCTTTGAGTTTGAAATATCTTGAACTATCTCATCTTCAATTCCATCTAGACTAACGGTAACTCTGTCCAATCCTGAATTTGCGAGTTGCTGCGCGAATTTCCCCAGTAAACTGCCATTAGTTGTCATTGCAATGTCCAAATTTGGGCCACAATTTCTAATCATTGAGATTAGTTTACAGATGTCTTTTCGCAACAGTGGTTCACCACCAGTAATTCTAACTTTTTCTAGACCAAGCGGCAGCATCGCCTTGACTAATAGTACAATGTCTTCAAAACTCAAAATATCACTGCGTGGTAGAAATTTGTGGTCGTTACCGAATTGGTCTGGAGGCATACAATAATTGCAACGAAAGTTGCACCTGTCAGTGATTGAAATACGCAAATCTTTCAGAGGTCTTCCAAGAGTGTCCCCCGTCATGCCGCAAACTAAGTGATTGAGGTTATTCAACTGTTTTACAAGCATTGATGTTTAATGACTTGTAGGGCGATGTGTGAGTGTCCAGCATGATAGTTCTGTTGAGGATTCATTTTCCGATATGCAGCATATTCCAAAACTAGAACTACAGCACGTCGATTTCGCATTGCCTCCATCGAAAAGCCATTTAATTAGATTACTTGCTTTGGGTGCATTAAATCAGGAAAAAGTCGTCTTTAATTTAGTTGGAAAACCAGGAAAAGATGTATTTTCTATGGTCAAATCGCTTCAGTCACTTGGAATCAATGTTTCAACCCGAGAGACTGATTCAAGTGTGCAAATTAGTATTGAAGGCGGCAATTATCAATCATTTTCGACTCAACAACAATTATCAGTCAATTGTGGAAATTCGGGAACTACGCTTAGAATAATTATGGGTTTAATCGCTTCAATGCAGCAAAAAGTAACGGTGATTGGAGATGATTCTTTATCTGTAAGAGAAAATGAGTCGCTAATCAAATCTTTAATCGATAGCGGAGTAAAGATTGAAAAAATAGGTAACAATAACCTCCCGATAGAAATTACCGGACCAATTTTTGATGGTAGTACTAAAGATCAAAACGTATTGTTAGATTGTAGCAAATCTAGCCAACCGCTATCGGCATGGATGATTGCTAGTGCTAACTTCCATTGCGATGTGCAAATCGAATTAGTTGGTAAAACCGTATCAAACCGCCATTATCGACTCACGCAAGAATTGTGTAACCAATTTGGCGCTAGTATTAATCAAGACCTTAACAAATATAATATTCCCAAATGGGAGGTTCAAATGCCTCAATATTACAATGTTCCAGGTGATGCATCTATGGCTAGCTTCGCAATCCTGCTCTCTATGGTACAAAACTGTCCTGTTCAAGTAAAGAATTGGCCGGAGCAAAAAGACGCTCTAGGTTGCGAAATATTGCATGAAATGGCACCTAGTTTGGGTATTATTTGGGAAAACAGTGTTATTGTTGGTTCAAATAATGGCGAATATGCTACATATGATTTGACTGATTGCAACGACTTAATCACTCCACTTGCTGCGATTTTGGCAATATCTTCTGGCGGAGAAATTAGCGGCATTTCGCACACGGTATACAAAGAAAGTAATAGAATTGAGAAGACTATTGAACTGATGGATTGTTTTGGTTTGAAGGTCAGCAATAACCAAGGGCGCCTAGTTATCGATGGTGGTCAAATTCCAGTTGTGCCAAAAGTACCAGTTCACTGTCATAATGACCATAGAATATTCATGACTGCAGCAATAATGATGTCTAAGTTTGGTGGAGATTTAATTGGTAAAGGATTACATGCAATTGCAGACGAGTCATTTCTTCATCGAATCGGCATTGAATAGAAAACTATCCGTGACGACCGAAATGGTGGTCCAATGAGTCAATATTTATTCTTAGTGCTGTAGGCCGCCCATGAACACAAGCCCAAGGATTCGGTATTCTCTTCATATCTTGAATCAATCTACGCATTTCTGAAATAGTCAGCTTTTCATTAGCTTTTACCGCACCTCTGCAAGCATTCATGAAAGCAATATGATCTCTTAATTTCTCTAGAGTTTCAAGAGGTGCTCCATCCTCTGACAAATCTTGCAGTAAATCCTTGAAAATTTGTTCAATGTCTTGCCCTTTAATGAATAGTGGATGTGAGATTATTGTCGCTGAGTTTTTATCTATGGTGACCTTAAATCCCATTGCTGATAGTTGTTCTATAGAGCCTTCAATTACTTGTTTTTGTACTGGATTAATTTCTATGACAATCGGTGCGATCAGGTTTTGCGCAGCCCAATGCTGTTCTGATTGTTTCAGTCTTTCATACCTAACCCTTTCATGTAACGCATGTTGGTCAATAAGTAGTAACTCATCGTTTGACTGAACGATAATGTAAGAATCTGCAAATTGAGCGAGTGGTTCCATGTCACCGATTGAATTTTCTTCTCCACGCAGTTCCTCTTCCTCTAGCGGGGACATCGAGATTCCGTTATGCGAATGTCGGTGTAAATCCCTTTCAGCGCTAGATAGTGCAGGTGAAATCGGTTTCTTTGGTAATCCTGGGAGAGTTTCTTGTGGCGTTTCTGATTTTGAAATGGGTCGTGATTTTTCTGCTTTTTTTAGTTCATCTGCCTTATCACCTGTTAGGTTTAGTTGGGTTCCAGCAGCTATAGCCCACGCTGGTACCTCGCTTTGGATTGGCTTAAACTGGCTGAAATCATCATTTACTTTTGATGCAGTCTTAGTTTCAAAAAGAGAATCTTGTATCGGTTTTACATTTCGGTTTAATGATGATAATCCAATAATACTACCATCTCCTTCTGGTTCAGTTGCCACATTTTCCAAAGTGTAAGCAATTGCCCTCTCAAGTCTTTCAAGAACTCTCCAAGAGTGTTTTAGACGCACCTCTCGTTTGGTTGGGTGGACATTAACATCAACTTCTGAGGCAGGAATGTTAAGTGATAGTACGGCTACTGGATGTCTTCCTTGCATCAATCTGGTCTTGTAACCTCGTCTTATCGCTTGATGAAATGGCCCTGAAGCGACTGGCCGTTCGTTGATTAAGATGTAAACCTCATCACCTTTACCTCTAGTTATATCTGGAGTACTTATCCAACCAGACCAACTTTCACTGCCTGGGACGTCGATGTCTTTTGCCGGACTTTGTAATTCAATTAGTTGAGATGCTTGACCTCCAAGAATATCATAGAGCCGATCAGCCGTGTTATCTGATTTTGGAATATTTAGTATTGTCTTTTCGTCTGAAATTAACTTAAAACCAACTCCGTTATTTGAAATTGCATGGGATACAATGACGTCAACAATTTTGGCATTTTCCGTTGCAGGCCTTCTTTGGAAAGATAATCTTGCAGGCGTATTTTTGAAAATATTCTTGACAGAAACTATGGTTCCAAAAGACATTCCGTGAGACTCAACCGCACCTTTTTTACCGAAATCAACAACAATACCGTAACCCTCAGAGTCACTGGTTTTGCTAGCAACAAATAATTCAGATACCACTCCGATACTGGCTAATGCTTCACCTCGAAATCCCATAGTATATATCTCATTCAAATCACTGAATGTACTAAGTTTTGAGGTAGCATGCCGGTCAACTGATAAAGCGATATCATCTTTGACGATTCCAGAGCCATTATCGACTACTTTAATTAAATCAAAACCGCCTCTTTCAATGAAAACATCGATTTGGTTCGCATTTGCATCTAGACTATTTTCTAATAATTCCTTCACTACTTGTGCTGGCCGTTCAACAACTTCACCAGCAGCGATATGGCCAATAGTTTCTGCATCAAGTTGAGAGATTCTACTACTACGATTTGTCATGTTAATCCTCCAACATTGATTTTGCTTCGTAGAGTGCATCCATGGCGTCTCTTGGGGACATATTGTCCAAATCTAAGTCTTTTAGGAATGAGAATAGTTGGGTTTCTTCAAGGGATGTAAGTTTATGCTCACTTCCATCCTTGGCCATTGAAGCAGCGGCAAAATATCCCATTAAACTCGTTTGACCAACTTCTCTTGCAATTGGTGATGAAGAGTCACCAGCCTTGGCTCCGTATGCTTGCTGTTCTAAGAATTGAAGTAAATCCGATGCTCTCTCAACCACGCTACGTGGCAATCCAGCCAACGCTCCAACTTGTATCCCATAGGATTCATCGCATGGTCCATCAGCAATAGTATGCAAAAATTTCAATTTTCCGTTAACTTGTGAGACTTGAACATGGATATTCTTTAAAATTTCAATGTCTTTTTCCAAGCCAACAAGTTGATGATAATGGGTCGCAAATAATGTTCTTGACTGGATTCTATTGCATATGTCTTCAGTGACAGACCAAGCGATAGATAAACCATCGAATGTAGATGTTCCACGGCCAATTTCATCTAACAAAACCAATGAATTCTTTGTTGCCTTGCGAAGAATATGTGCCACTTCAATCATCTCCATCATGAATGTTGAACGACCTCTTTTCAGATCATCACTTGCCCCAACTCTCGTGAAGATTCTGTCGACTAAACCTAGCCTTGCTGATTCTGCTGGAACATAGCTGCCAGACTGAGCTAAAATCGAAATTAATGCTGCGGTTCTCAGATACGTCGATTTTCCACCCATGTTTGGTCCGGTAATCAACAAGAATCGGTTTTTTTTGTCCATAACAATGTCGTTGGCAACAAAACCATGATTTTGTTCTAGGACGGGGTGTCTTGATTGTTTTATGTTGATTGTTGAATCATCAACCATTTTTGGCTTATTCCAATTTCTCTTGCGGGCAACTGTTGCAAAACATTGCAGAACATCTATGGCCGCAATTTTGCCAGCAATTTCAGCCAATGTCGATGAATTCTTTCGACATTCGTCTCTTAGATTTTGGAACAGTGAATATTCTATTTGTTTTATTTTTGAGTCCGCAGACATCAATAAGTCATCCCTTTCCATTAATTCCTCGGTAGTAAATCTCGAACCATTGGTCATCTGTTGTTTTCGAATCCAATTTTCTGGAACTTTTTCTAAATGAGAATTTGTCACTTCAATAAACCAGCCTATTTGGCGATTGGACTTGACCTTGAGAGAGGGTATTTCTAACTCCTTTCGCAACTGTGTTTCCAAATTTTTGAACCATTGATAACCATCCATTGATATCTCACGTAATTCGTCTAATTCAATATTAACGCCCTTCCTAATGATTCCTCCGTCCCTTAATCCTAGTGGGAGTTCATCATTCAGCGTCCTAATTATGTGTTCTGCCATATCTGACAGAGCCGTCAAATTTTCGCTAAGATGAGTCAACAGAACATCACTAGCATCAAGACATATTTGAGAAATTGCTGGCATCCTTTCTAATGCTAATGCAGTTGCAAGCAGGTCTCTCGCATTACTTCGATTGTATGCTAACTGTGTTGAGAGTCTTTCAATATCCCTCAAACCTGCTAAATTCTTTCTTAGCATATCTAATCGTTTAGATGATGATTTCAGAATCTTAACTGCATTGTGTCTTAGTTCTATTGCTTCAACTTGATGTAGCGGCCTCAATAACCATGTCTTCAATAGTCTTCGACCCATCGCGGTGCGACAGAAATTCATACTTGATACCAAACTACCTTCATACTCGCCTGAAAGGGTACTGGTAATCTCCAAGTTCCTCAAAGTTGTTTGGTCAACGATCAAATGTCCGGTTTCCTCGACGATATGCAAATCGCGCAACGGGATATCATCTTTGAAATGAACCTCGGCGAGATAATCTGCCGCAAAACCGGCTGCTTCGATGGAAAGTGGCGAATTATCTAGATCCAAATGGCCTAGATCAGATACTTCTAGGAGTGATTCAAGTCGTTCAAGCCGTCTTTTTTTGTTCACGCTGTGTTGTGATATAACGCAATTATCCAAGTTTGCAAAAATGGCACAAAGCTCTGAATTTTCAGCATCTTTAGGCGAAATTACGATTTCTGCGGGATTCCACCTTAGTAACTCATCCTCTAAACTGCTGAACCGTTCATTATCCATCCAAGTCGAGGCCCATGACTCTCCAGTGGAAGAATCAATAACAGCCATGCTCAATGAGGATTTAGACAGAACCACTGAACTCAGTACAGAGCGCTCATCAGTCGCCAGCAAAGACTCTTCATACAGGCTACCAGGGGTGTAAATTCTCGTAACGACTCTTTCGAGCAATTTCGCTCCTTCACGCAACTCTTGCTCTTGTTCAGCAACGGTTACCTTGAAGCCGGACTTTAGCATAATCTTGAGATTATCTTCCAAAGCATGCCACGGGAAGCCAGCCATTGGTATTGGCTGTGCAGCATTTTTATCGCGTGAGGTAAGAGCAAGGCCTAGAACAGGCGCGGCTACTTCAGCATCTTCGTGAAATAACTCGTAAAAGTCACCCATTCGGAAAAAGAGAATGGTTCCGGGATGTTCATGTTTTATTTCCATGAATTGGTCCATCATTGTTCTCTTCGACAATATAGTCACCACACATCGCAGGGTTTGACTCTCATAGACCGTAGCAAATGAAGGTTGTCAAAACATTTGGTGTTGTGTGTTGATTTTGCTGAAGATTATTGTTTAAATTTATCATATATATTAACTGCCATAACTGCAAACATTATCAGTGAAATTACAATGAATGATAAATTGATGAAGCCACTACCAGATTCTATAGAACCTAAGGCTGATGTGTCAAATGTAAGTACCTTTGGTGAACCATTTTCATCAATGCCATGTAGATGTACAATAGTTCCGTCGAATCCAGCAGCCTCGACATTAATTGGTATGTCATGTGGCAGGTTCTCTACACTCCACGAATCCCCCGAGAATCTCAATACTGAACTGGAATCTTGGCCATTAAACAACCAAGCGCTGTCACATTTGTCAGATGCTGCAGCAACACTCGAATAATCCATGGTCTCGAAATCTCCAGTTTGATAGTTTAGGATTACGGTCTCATGACTTCCAGCGATGACAAACTGTTCGTTATTTAGCTTGAGTGCAGTGTGATACTCACCGTATTCTCCAATATGTAAGTCATCTATCATTGGTGCTGTGTAACCACCATTCCAAAGCACCTTAGCCCATACTGGTTTGAGATTTGGTGCAGCAGGACTCTCTCCACCAGAAGTGGCTGGGGCGTTATAGATGCCAGTTGCAATCCACTGTTGGTCCGAAACGTGTGCCAAATTATCCCATATGACATTCTCATTATTTGGGGTGATAGAACTGGTTATACCAGTCGTATTTAGCCCTCTAATACTATTGACGCTATCGGTTTCTTGGGTAATCATAAGGAATCTCTGTGGGTCAGTTTTTGATTGTGTAATATCAATAACGCCAAAATTATCAACTCCGAAATTAGTTTCATACTCATATGTCTGTAAATTTTCGATCAAAATTACTTTCTCTAAACCGTTTGTGACTAGAACGCTTGAGTTTTCTATGGTTGTGATTTGAGAAATTCTGCTAACATCAAATTGTGAATCTTTATCCATTATGACATTAATTGAACCGGATTCTATCGCAATCAATTGATAGTTGCCATCTGAATATGTTGAAGCAACTGCGGACGTATCGTCGGAATAAGTGATTTCCATCACTCGGTGTTCTGCTCCAAATTCATTTTCAGTGAGATCAACGCCTGGTAAGTGAGTAGTTCCTTTGATTAATACCGCTCCTAAAATTACAAAAATAAAGAATCCTGAAATAGCCAGCCACTGATGCTCTGATTCCTGTTGGAGAATCTTACGCCACACCATAACCGTCGCCCGCAAACATAGGTTGCAATATCTAGCATTTTATTGTTGCAGGCTACGTCGCCGATTTTTTCTGTTTAGTCTTTGTTGGCCATGCGGAGAAGTCATAAAGGGAACATGATTCGCAGGAATGCTTGGAGG
>CEUV01017845.1_pt1 | contig 12999 bp, 11 predicted proteins | sample 356401 | NCBI WGS metagenome assembly CEUV01 (sample SAMEA2622710, study PRJEB7988) | marine metagenome | isolation source: saline water (ENVO:00002010), including
TGTATATCATCAACAACTATATCAGGTTCAACTGTTTCCTGCATATCTTTTAATTCATTATTCTTCATATATTCAGATGCCATTTCTGCCCATTTTTTACCTTCTTCAGTTAGCTTTTTTGGTTCATATTCTAAATCACCAATAAATACATAATATCCTGGTTTTATATCATTATTCAAATCATCTATTCTAATAATTCTATCATCAAAACTATCAACAGGTTCATTTATTTCACCATCAACTTCATTATTAATATTAATATCAGATAAATCTATATTTGATTCTACATCTGTTGAATCGTCTGAATAATCAGAATATTCTATATTATCTCTAGGAACATCATCAACAAATTCTACAGATATTTCTGGTTCTTCGGGTTTATTATCTATAATATATTGATTATATTTTTCAGGTTCGCAGTATTGACAATATACATCATATACATTATTACAAATAATACATATATTCATTATATTATATTATATTATTATTATATTTAATATATAAAAATTTAAGTTTTGTATATATGCTTTTATTATCTAATATTATATTATATTATATGTTATTATCATTTACTGTTTGCGTTATTGTTCGTTTTTTATTAGTAATATTAGCAAAAAACATGAACGAATATAAATTACAAATACTTGGATATATAGCATTAATACCATCTATAGGTTTTATTGGTTTATATTTAACTGATTCTAGAAAAACTGGCCTAGAAGTTGGTGGTAAATCTATATGGTGGAATAAATTTAGACCAATACATGGAGTACTTTATTTGTTATTTGCTATATATTCAATAAAAAAAGAGACTAATTCTTGGATAATATTATTAATAGATGTCATAATTGGTATAATATTATATGTTAAAAAATATTATTTATGATTTATATTATATTATTATTATATTTAATATATAAAAATTTAAGTTTTGTATATATGCTTTTTAATAATTCTCTACATTTGTGTTCTGATTTTAAGCTATTGTATATCAATATAATTAAATTTATTATTGTTTTATATTCAGGATGATACACATTGTTAATATAATTATGTACAATATCTGATTCATTTAATAATGATTCAATTATTTTTAAAAAATCAATAGAATCATTGTGTATATCATTAGAATTGTAATTATTTATATAATTAATAATATCTTGCGGTTTATCATAATTCCTTAATATCCATAATAATTTATCTTCATTACTATCAATATCTGTTTCTATAAGTATTCTGTTATCATTAATAAAATTATAGAAAACATTATCTGTTTTAATTTTATAGTTAATATTATTTAATGATTTATAATGAGATAGTATATTTTTATCAGAACCAATAATATCTGGTATTGTAGACTTCATTATACTATAAAAATCTAAATTATAAAATATTATATTTCCTTGATTATCATGACCCCTCCTCCCTGCGCGACCACTCATCTGCAGATAATCTTTATTAGAAAATGGTTCATTATTAGTACCTATTAAACAAGTTGTTCTAATAGGTAAATCAATTCCTAAACACAATTCTCTATCACTAATAACTATTGATATCTCTTTGTTAGCTAATAAATTTTGTATAATCCATTTATAATCTTTTGGCATAGATTTATGATATATTCCTATTCCTCTTTTTAACATCTGAAATATAGCATGCTCATAAGGAAATGTTATATTCAATGATTTATTGATTTTTCTTCTTATCTCTCTTATTTTTGATGCCTCCATAGGCTCAGATGTAAAACAATAATTTGGATGCTTCTTAAAGATATCTTGATATTGTAGATCTGGATTATTCATACATTTATTTAGTTCCTTTGTTAAATTCTTTATTTGTACATATTTTATTTTATCTGATTTGTCTGAATTTTCTATTTTGTTAATCAATGAATTATAATAATTAATAATATATTCTGTATATTTTTCTAATTCACTACTCATAAATTTATCTATAATATCTGTTTTATCTGATATGCTATTGGTTGATTTTTTTAATTTTATATTTGAAGACATGTTGTCAAGCCTGTTCTTATAATTTAAATAAAATTCTTGTTTTTTTTCTAGTATATCATAATAATATGGATAATTAATATTTTCTAATTTTTCTAGATTTTTATTTATATCATTAAATAAATCAATTGTTTTTGAATCATCTGAAACGAATACTAACATAGGAAACATATCATTCTGTTTACATTTCTTAAAACATTGTATAATATCATCTTTTTTTAATGAATAATCTCTTTTATATTTATCTAATAATAATTCTGTTTCATGTTTGTGTGTTTTTGATAATTTGATCAATGATAGTTTTAACAATTTTTCATAATCATGAACATTATTCAATGTTATTAAATTGTTATCATCGAAGAAATTTTCTGGTGATAATGTTTCTATATAATCTTCTATATCCTCATCATCAAAGATATCTTGTATATTATTCCAAAGATTTGATAAATCGTTTGGAGTAAATGGTAAATTATAATTCATAAAATTGTCTGTTAAATCATTATATTCAATACATGTTAATGGATGAACTTTCTCCAATTTATCTGTCCATACCCATCTCTGAATATTTATAAATCTTTTATCATATTCAATAAATTCTATTTTTTTGTTTTTGTTAAATTTACTAAAAATATCAATAATATTATTCAGATTACTGACAGTTGCTGATAATGCCAAATAATTACAATTTAATAATTTAATAATATTCTCATACTTATCATCAATTGTATGTATCTCATCTAATACAGCATAATCAAAATCTGTTCCTATTTTATATAAATATTCTTCTATATATTCTGGTGTCCCTACAAATACATTACATTTTGTGTTGTATGAGTCTGTTGATAAATCTTCAACTAAATAATGTACCTTATAATTTAATTTTTGAAATTGTGAACCAACTTGATATACAACTGGTTCTGCTGGACATACATACAATATTTTCTTATAGTATAAAACAGTACTTAATCCAATAAATGATTTACCAGATGATGTTGGAGCTCTTATAAATAGTGTTTTATTTTTTTTTATAGTATCAATAGCCTTTAACTGCCAATCATCTAACTTTTTTTTATAGTTCCAAAAATTTAATGGTGGTAATATGTGTCCTAGATTTTCTAATATATAATCTTTGAATTCATAACCATCAAGTTTGCTTTTAATATTATTAATAATCTCCATATGTTCTGGATTTGTTGTATTGTTATATTGATAATATAAACCTAATATCATCTCCATATTTTTGTTTTTTTTATCCCAATGATATTTCAATAAATCAATACAATATTTTTCTCTCATTTCTTCTGTTTTTAATAATTTAAAATTATTATATGGATTCAGTTCTTCTAAATTAAATGATTCTATTTTATTTTTATCATCTTTTATATTTTTATCATATCTTAATTTATTTTGCTGTTCAATAATTTCTTCTTTGGTTTTACTATTTTTCTTTTTATTTTTTTTAGATGTTTTATCTTTTTTAATATTATTATTATTATTATCTTCAATCATATGTAGAATATTAGTATTCATATTTTCTGTTAAATTTCTAATAAAAACAGAAAATTCATTTGAATCAATTTCTTGAAATTTTAACATAGTTGTTATATAATCATTAAATAAATATATAGATACAGCTTTATATATCTACATTTAATTTTAAATCTATATTAATAAGTCTTGTTATTAAAAATGCGATAAATAATATAAAAAATATATGCCAAGGACTAACTTTATTATGAACTTCTGTCATGTATGAATCTATTTCTTCAAATATAATCATGTCCGGTGTAGGTGTTGTACTTAATATTGTATCATCCACTATTGGTTCATCCACTATTGGTTCACCTAAGATATCTTCAGATGATACCTTTTTATATAATCCACTTTCTTCTAAAAATTCATAGTCATCTATGACTACATCTGGATTACTACCTGTTCTAATATATACTGTATCTCCATCAAAAATCCTTTTGTCTTTATAAATATTTTTTTCTATATTTATTTCTATATCTTCTATTGGATGATTATTATAATCATCACCTTTTAATTGTTCTCTCAATTCTTCTATTATATTTTCTTGTCTCTCTATAATATCAATATTGAACGTATGAATTGGTTTATTTACCAATGAATCATACATCATGTTTATAATAATTTAGATATTAAAAAAGAAACAAATATTAGTAATACTATTTTACCATATATATTTTTTGTAAAATCATCAAAAAAACTAAAATTTATATTATAATTATCTAATAAATTATATTGAACATCTATCTGTTTACTAATTATATCATTATTGATTTTTTCTAATATCAGTGTGGTAGAAGATATCTTTCCATCACAATATATCTTTTCAAAATATTTTGATAAATCAATTAGTCTTTTCATAAATGTTGGAATTCTTGGTATAATTATATCTATTAACTTTTTTAGTTTATGATAATCAGATGATTCTTTATTAATTTTGTATAAATCTATTTTAACACCAAATAAATTAATTATCATATTTATGATATTAAATACTGATGTTGATAACATTCCTTTACAAATATATTCATCCACATTATTGATTAGTTTAAAACAAGATTGTAAATCACTTGGTCTTATTGATATTAATCTATCCAATTTTTTTTCTATGTATTTATAATGTTTTTTTTTATAATTTTTTAATTCCCTAGATTTAATGTCTTCTATCATTTCTTTATCATCATCACCAGTGTATAGTATCTCATCAATACAATTTTGGAATCTATAATTATCTGTTAATATATCTGATAAAGTTTTATATTCTTCACTATTTAATGCATTTGAATATATATCTGTTATATTTTCTAAGTTATTTGTTATATCTGTTAAGTTTTTATTAGATATATCTTCTAATTCTTTCGAACGAAACCATAAATTAACCTCTTTTTCTAGTATATATTCTGGATCTATACCTTTTCTTCCTATATATTTATTAATACCATTAAGCTGTCTAATAGTTTCATTCCTTATTAATTTTCTAATTTCTGAATCAGATTTGCCTATAATTTCGTTAATACAAGTTTGGTCAAACATTATATTTTCTTTACTTGTATTACATAATTCATCTCTAATATAGCTCATAATTTGTTCCTGTGTTTTAAATTTTTTATTTTTATTACAAATATTTTTATAATCTTTTGTGTATGTATAACTACCTGAAGAAATATCCGAACCATCAGGTAATTTACAAGGCCATTCAGAATTTTTAGAATCATCTGGTGGTATTATTGTCTCATAATTTTGATAACCTGTATTCTCAATATTACTTGTTATATTTATTCTTGTTTCACCTATTTTATTTTTAATTAATTCATTGATAGCATCTGTATCAACATCTGGTAATTCTAATCCACAAGCAATCTTATCATTTTCTCCTGCCTCTGGTGATAATTTACAGTTATCTGTTATAATCTTTTTCATGTTATCTTGTGTACATTGACCACCATTACTATTAGTTATAACATTTTGATATTTATCAGGTAAGTTGTTATATTCATCGAATTTAATATCACGTGATATATCACTTCTAGGTTCTGTTTTAATATCATTATATTTATCATTAAATTGTTGTGCATCTTCTTTAGTCATATCATCATTTCTAACAGTTGAATCATATACACCTTTAAAACTAGCATTAATATAGTTATCATTAAATACATAACATCTAGGGTCACATTTAGTATTTGAATCAAAACATTGGATTACATTATCATTTAAAGTCCAGCTACAATTTTTACAATCATAATCTGTCATTATTAATATTATTTATATATTTATTTTAGTTTAATATTTTGATATTTTTTATATTTATTATTAAACAATGGTTAATATAAATAGTTTATCCGAAAAAAACATTAATGATTTAATAATTAAATATAATATTCCTACTAAAAAATCATATACATTAGAACAAAAAAGATTGATTTTGAGTAAATTTATTAAAGCTAAATTAGAAGAAAAAAATAAAAAAAGAAGAAATTCAATATCTAACTGTACTGTAGAAAAAAAACAACCACAAGTTAGAGAAAGAAGAATGTCTAATCCCGAAACATCAAAAGATATCTTATCATCAAAAAAACAGAGTAATATGTTAAATCAAAATGTAGAATCAAATAATAAAGTAAAAAAAGAATTAGATAAACAATATCCTGATTATGATAAAATTGGATGCTATCCACCTGTTAAAAGAATGGTGTGTATGGGTGATATTCACGGCGATTTAAGAGTAGCTATAATTGCATTAAAACTTGCTGGCGTTATATCTCAAGATACAAATTATGTTAATCTTGATTTAAAAAAAATAAAATGGACAGGTGGTGATACTTGGCTCGTACAAACTGGTGACCAAATTGATAGATGTCGTCCTACTAATCTTAAAAATGATTGTATATATGATTTCGATGAAGTATTCGAAGATGAAGGTTCAAATCTTATTATTATTAAATTATTTCATACGTTAGATATACTTGCTAGAAAGCATGGTGGTAGAGTAATAACATTATTAGGTAATCATGAACTTATGAATGTTGATGGTGATTTTAGATATGTTTCTCCTAAAGAATTTTTAGAATTCACTAAAAATAAAAAAGATAAGTTCGTTGATGGTGTTCCAAATGGTTTTCAAGAAAGAAAAAAAGCATTCGAGAGAGGTGGTACACTAGCAACTTTTTATGGTAATTCAAAAAAAAGTATTGTACAAGTTGGTAGTTGGATATTTGTTCATGGAGGAATTAGTCATGAACTAGCTAGTACATATACAAATAATGAGATTAATTATGTAGTTAAGCAATGGTTACAAAAAAAATCGACAGAATTTGAGGATGATATATTTGATGAGATATTTAGACAAGATGATGATTTATCTCCATTCTGGTGCAGATTATATGGTGAAGATGATGGTGAAGGAGAGAATACTGAAGAAGGATTTAATGAATTATTAAGAATATTAAATGCTAGAAATAAAAAATTAATGCCAATAAAAGGAATGGTCATTGCTCATACACCACAATATATGAATGATATGTATTTAAATTCTCTATACAATAATAAATTATGGAGAATTGATGTAGGTATGTCAAGAGCATTTGGAGAGCATTCTATGTGTGATGAGAATAAATACAGACAAATCCAGGTTTTGATTATAAATAATGATAAATCATTTGAGATAAAAAGATATCCTTTTCATGGTAGACAACCATCACCTGGTATGGGTAAAAATGCGAATCTAAAAGATACAGGATTCTTAAAATAAGAAAAAACTAGGTCCTCCTCCCTAGTTCTTCCCTGGCGATTTCGTCTCGCCCAGATAGGGCTCTAATAACCCCATCTATCCCTCACTATCAATCTCGATACGGGTGATAGGGTTTAGAAATTTCTGCATAGAGTCCATCATAATGAGATTTGTTTCTGCATAGAGTCCATCATAATGAGATTTCACTTCGCCGTTGGTTCGTTCAGACCAATATCTATAGGTACTCCTAAGATGCATTAGTCTCGCTATGCTCGCAGCGTGATGCGCTACCCTTCCTAGCTGATTACAGAACCAATGTCTGAAATATTCATCCACGGAAGGAAAATAATCTTGTCGCCACATCTTCTTGTGCCACTTCTCTAACTCTATAGTCGGCCATTCATCTGGAGACAAGCCGAGTATCCGTCTAAGTCTCTCAATCACCTGTTTCTTCTTGGCTGCAGCTCGCTCTTTCTCGGCTCTCCATCTCTCTTTCTTAGCCTTCTCGGCAGCCTGTCTCTTCCGCTTACCCTGCCTCCACAGCCTTTTCTGGTGTTTGGTCGTCTTCTTAGGTGTCATCTTTCCCATCTGAAGGTGTCAGCTCTGTTAGGTAATCGCTCAGTGCTCTCACCGTCCTGTCGTAGTTATAATAAAAAAAATAAAAAAATATCAAATTATTTATTAAACTTCAATAACAAGATATCTTGTTAAATCATACAATTACTATTATCTGATGGTCTAATCATAGTTACTCTTTTATGTCTGTATTTTTTTTGTTCGCATCTTTGTATTAAATCATCATAACCATTTGTCTTATAATTATCAACATCTTTCCAAAATTTAATTAATTCATGCATTGTATCGTTCCACCATTCTTTATCTCTATGAACTAATGTACATTCATATCTTTCTATAAACCACCATTTAGCTTCTACAAATTCGTAATCATTTTCTTTAATCCAATTCTTTTTATCATCAATCCATTTTGAATATTCATCATCGGATAAATATAATTCTGGATATAAATAACTTAACTTTTCTGTGAACATTTCTTTATAAGTAACAGTAACTCCTTTTGGTAAATCATTACTAGTCATACCATCAGAACCATTAGTATCTTCTAGATAATCATCATAACTATCATATTCATTAATTTTAACTTGTAAGAAATCACATTCATCTAAATCACAGCATTCTAATTGACCCTGCATCTGAATCCAATAATGTTTTGGTACTGTTTTAGTGAATTTTCTTTTTGGTGGACACTTTATTTCTAGCATTCTACCAGTTAATTCAATTGAACCAAAATCACAAATACCATCTGGGGATGCTCCAAATATAGGAAATTTAGGATGTGGTATCATACCAAATTCTCGTATTTTAATATTATTTATTGATTCATAAAATTTGGTTGCTATTTCTTCATATTTAACACCCCATTCAGTAATTGGATTGAATACAAGTGGTTGCTGATTATCTTCTATTTTTTCTAGTAATAACTCATCTCTTGATTTATATCCACAATCATTTAATACAGATGCTAATGAACTAGCAGTTATTACTGTTTTTCTTATAGCATACCATTCTGGTGATCTTTGTTCAGGTAATTTTAATTCTAATAAATTTTTTAATTTTTCTGTTTTAATTAAATATGATTTAATGTTTGTTATACATTTATCAAAATAATAATCAATATTATTATTTAATGAATAATTTTGTGATATATTTATTAATTCATTGCTATTATTAGTTATATTGTTTGATAAGTCGAGTTTAATTTTATTTCGTAATTCATTGAGATAAGTACTATCTTCAATGTACATAACGATTGTGTCTGTATAATTATCATTAATGTATTCTTTAATATTATTATACTCCATAATGTATATAGTTATTATAAATATATATTTATATTTTTAAATTATAAATAATATAAAAAGTATAATATAAAAATGTTTATGAATACTATTAATGAATTGGATCAAACAGAATTAACTAAATTTAAGCAAAATGTTAAAGAGTGGTTGGAACTAGATACAATTATAAAAGAACATGAAAAAAGAATTAAAGACCTAAAAAAAAAAAGAAATAAAGAATTAGAACCATTAATAACAGAATTTATGAATACAAATAATATTACTGATTTAAATACAAATAATGGTAAGATAAGATGTGCAGAAAAAAATACTAAGAAAGGTTTTAATAAAACAAATATTAGAAGTAATTTATCTAAATTTATAACAGACGAGATTATATTAGATACTGCTATAAATGAACTTGTTAATAATAGAGAAATTGTAACTAGCTACAAGTTAAAAATAGTAAAATAATATAAATATAATGAATAATGTCATTATATGATTTATACTACTCTGATATAAATAAACAACATATGCATCAATTATTATATGGTATAACTAATAATAAATTAGACATAAATACATTTAATAATGTATTTAATAGTGTTTTTGAAAAAACTAATGTTGATAATTTATTAGATTTAAATAAGGAATTATTTCAAGAAATATGTGTATTTTATGATGTAAAAAAAATAGATGAACCTAATAGAGTTGATGAACCTAAAACAATTAATGAACCCAATAAAGTAGATGAACCTAATATAGTTGATGAATCTAAACAAGTTGTTAATGTATATAATAATAAAATAGCAAATATTAGTTCAGGTAATAAACTAGAAGGCAACAGATATAATTATAAAATAAGAATAGATAAGAATATAAAAAAAATAAATAAAATAATTATACCGATTGAAGACAATGAGATATTTATTAATAATACATTTAATATAGTTATACCAGAATTAAATATAGATACTATATGTTTTTGTAGTGATATTAAAAGTATAAAAAACAGAGATTATGCGACATATATCATAGATACACCATGTATTGTAAATGATATTGATACTATAAGTATTATAATTAAAGGTACAATATACAATACTAATGATTACAGTGATAGTATAGAAATAAATAAAAAAGAGGATGAATATATAATTGATAAAAATTATAATATTATTGTTGGAGATATATTAAAGTCATCTGATGATAATGTATATAAAGTTCTAGACATAAATGATGACAAGATAACATTGAATAAATCATTTGATACAGATAAATTAGAATTTATTAATTTAAATTTACAAAATATTATTATATATGAATATTAATTGTCTTTTTTATCTTTATTAGTTAGTGATTTACCTAATGCATCTTCAATATTTTTTTTAACTTTCTCAAAATTAGATTTTATGTCTAAAGAATCTTGTACTATTTTTTTCTTTTTATTATAAGAACCAATTTCTTGATTATCAATTAAATCGAAATCTCTTCCTCCATTATTGGGGATAGTTCTACCAGGGAACATACTATTCATTATATCATTAGTTGATGGACAATCAGGACATATGGTAGTTGGACATTCAGGTGCTGGTGGGCAAGCAGGGCATTCGGGAATCTCAGGACAATCGCAAGTTATATCATTTTTAGTTTTATCATTTTTATTTTTTTCATCTTCTAAATCTTTAGTCAAAGATGATATCTCTTTATCCTTCTCTATAAAGAAATATATAGCAACACCTAATGCTATTATAATAATTATCACCAAAATAACCATAACAATAATTATTGTATTACTACTATTACCATCAGAAGATTGATTAAATATTAATTCTTGTGGAGTTTTAGGTGGTGGTGGAGGTAACTCCATTTTCTCAAGTTTAGGTGGTTCTGGTGGATCAGGTAACTTATCTTTTGAAATACTGTACATATATTTATATTATATAATTAGATTTTATTAAAAAAGAAATATCTGTATTTATACATATAATCATCATTTTTGATATTTTTTATATATTTACTAAATTTAATACCATTAATCATTGATGTTATAAAATGGATACAATATACACCACATTCTGTATTCTTTTTTTGATGTTTTATATCATTATAGTAATAATTTAATTTTTTTTGTTTTCTGATTAAATCAATAGCTTTTTGAATGTTTTTTTGAGGAGGTTTACCAACAGAATCGAAAAAGTATATAGATGGATAACCACTATTTTTCCCAATTAAATCAATATATATGCAGACCCAATGTTCACCTGGTTCATCATTTTCATCTGTATTGAATACAATTCCTATTTTTTTTATACCTTTTTTAATATGATTTTTAATATTTATTTTACATAATTTATAAATATCACATACTTCAGTATTGTCGTAATCTGATGGCATGGCTCCATAAAAATAAAAATCTTTATTAGCTTTAGCATATTGATTTAATACCTTTTCTATATCTAGTGTATTTAACCATTCTCTTGGATTAGACAACCATTTTTTTGGCATAATTGGCTTATATAATCCTTTAATCTCATTTAATTCTTTGTCATTTAATTTATTAATTATTTTATCTATAGTAAACCAACAATATTCTGATTCACATTTAGATATTTTTTTTACTTTATTAGATATATTTTTATGAATTACTTTTAAACTGGTATCAGTTTTAATATCTAATATTTTTGCTATTTTTTTTATCAATCGTTCATTCAAACAAGATATCTTGTTATCATTTTTATTCGATACAGGTGAACAATGTTTTTTGTTATACATATATTATATTACTATATTAACTATTTTAAAATTTGAAATAATATAAAACAATAAAAATAATTATTACTAAACCAATAATGGATATTATTGTAGAGAAAGATAAGATATCTTCTACATTGAATATTATTGTATCTGAATATATTGATATAAATAAAAAATATACAGAACTGAATGAAACATATAACAAACTATTAAAAGATGATAATAAAAATTTAGAAATTTTTAATAATCAGTTAAATAGAAAAGATGAATTAATATCGAAATTGAATAGAGATAAATGTGAATATGAAAAAATTATAAATGGATTAAATGACAAAATAGATACATTGATATCTGACAAAGAATCAGAAGATAAACATTCAATTCTAATTAATCAAGCAAATCAATTAGAAGAAAAAGATAGAATTATAGAACAACTTCAAAATAAATTAAGCAAATATTTAGATAGAGATAAAGTAGTAGATGACTCAATCAAAGTTTTTACTGATGGTTCTTGTTCAAATAATGGTCAAGAAAATGCTAAAGCAGGAATTGGCATATATTTCGCAGATGATGATATTAGGAATATTTCTGAGAGAATTGAAGGAGAACAGACAAATAATAATGCTGAATTAAATGCTATAGTTAGAGTTTTTGATGTATGTAAGAATATTATTGAGAAAAATAAGAATATAACAATTTATACAGATTCTAAATATTCTATTAGTTGTTTTATGGACTGGAGTAATCAATGGGTTGATAATGATTGGAAAAATAAAAATGGAGATGTAATTCAAAATAAACAAGTAATCATTGATGGATACAATTTATTCAAAAAATATAAGAATGTTAAACTTGAATATGTTAAGGCACATACAAAAAATGTCGATGAATTATCTGTTGGTAATAGAATGGCCGATAAATTAGCAAAAGAATCTTTAGACTTACCAGATATTGTTTCTCTTGATAATATTATTAATATAGATACACAATCTGAATCGAATGAAACTGTTATAGATGATAAGCCTGATGATAAGCCTGATGATAAGCCTGATGATAAGCCTGATGATACACCAGATGATACACCAGATGATACACCAGATGATACACC
>CEUV01032530.1_pt1 | contig 12954 bp, 13 predicted proteins | sample 356401 | NCBI WGS metagenome assembly CEUV01 (sample SAMEA2622710, study PRJEB7988) | marine metagenome | isolation source: saline water (ENVO:00002010), including
AACCATTGTGCCAATTCCTTAAAAGCGCTTAAAAGCAGAATTGTTAATGTCACGAAAAAGATGCCTTGTGAAAGTGGAATTTCAATACTAGGTAAAAACAGGTTAAGCATACGTAGATAATGCTCTTTGTAAAGCGGTAGTGTATCTACAAAAAACAAATAACATGCCATTATTAACAATGGGCTTATAAAACCCAAAACTGGAATGATATAATTCCTCCATCCTACTGCGCTGTAAGTAAGGTTAGCGATAAAAATAAGCGGAAACAAAAAGATCGTTGGTGGATATATCAATACACTCATCCCAAGTAAAAAAGCTGCGTCAAACAATACAGCATATGGTCGCTCTTTTTGATACAATCCTAATAGCTTATTAAGGAAAAAAAGAAGAAAAAAAACAGCTAACCAAACTGGCGAAAAGGAAAAAATAGAAGCAAAAATAATCAGCACTGAAGCAGGTAATACTGTGTTGTACTTTAATACCCCTTTCTCAGAAATCAAGTTGTTAAACCCCATAGCCATTAGCAAAGACAATACGAACACTAAAATGGCTGCCAGCCACTTATTACTAAAGAGTAAATACTGGGCTAAATCAAATAAAGGATATCCTGTTTGTGCAAAAGAGTAATCCGAAAGGTGTAATAATTGAAAGGCGAAAAATAAGATTGCCATCCCAAAGAAAGAGAAAAGTGCCGCAGGGCGTGTGGTTTTAAGCAGTTTTACTAACATTTATTTCAGAATATTTCTACTTTTGTTTCGAAATTAAAATTACAAAAAATGATAAGAGATTTCTTTTACAGAATTGGTGATATGTTTGAAAGCTTATGGACAATCATGCCTTCTATTGGTAATATCCCAAATGACATCTCTATTCTTGTTGTCTCTGCGTTTTTTATTTACTGGACTGTAAAACTAATTCAGTTTAAAAGAAACGGAGAAGCCTAAGCCTCTTCTGTTTGTAAGTCAAAACCGATATCTCTTCGGAAGTATTTATTTTCGAAATTTATTTTTTCTGCGTTAGCGAATGATTTAGCAAGTGCTATGTCCATGTCTCTTCCGTAAGAAGTAATAGCCAATACACGGCCTCCATTAGTCACTACATCTTCTCCTTCCTGTTTGGTTCCAGCATGGAATAGAATACTATCTTCACAGTCTTCAAAACCACTCATTACCTTGCCTTTTTCGTATGCTTCTGGATATCCTCCCGACACCAACATAACGGTCACTGCAGTATCTTCATCAACATAAAAATCTTTTTCACTGAAAGTGCCATCGCCAATTCCTTTAAATAGATTCAATAAGTCTGATTTGATTCTAGGTATGACCACCTCTGTTTCAGGATCACCCATACGCACATTGTACTCAATTACATAAGGATCTCCATTCACATTCATCAACCCAATAAAGATGAATCCTTTGTAAACAATTCCTTCTTCTTTTAATCCATTAACGGTTGGCTTAATAATTCTGTCTTCAACTTTCTCTAAAAAGAATTTATCCGCAAACGGGACAGGAGAAATAGCTCCCATACCTCCCGTATTTAAGCCTATATCACCTTCACCTATTCGCTTGTAATCCTTTGCTGATGGCAACACTTTATAGCTTTCTCCATCTGTTAACACAAAAACAGAAAGCTCTATTCCATCTAAGAATTCTTCAATCACAACTTTAGAACTTGCATCACCAAACTTTGCATCTGCCAACATAGCCTTCAACTCTGCTTTTGCTTCAGTTAAGTCGTCAATTATCAATACACCCTTCCCTGCAGCTAATCCGTCAGCTTTTAATACGAATGGCGGATTCAAGGTTTCCAAGAAATCATATCCCGTTTCCAACGTATCTTTGGAAAAACTTCGGTAAGCGGCTGTTGGCACACCAAATTTTTGCATAAATTGTTTAGAAAACTCCTTACTTCCTTCTAGCTGAGCCCCTCTTTTAGAGGGTCCAATTACAGTAACTTCCTTCAAAGCTTCGTCTGCAGAAAAGTAATCGTAAATCCCTTTTACCAATGGATCTTCTGGGCCAACCACAACCATGCTGATGTTATGTTCCAAGACTAAGTCTTTCATCGCTTCAAAGTCATCCACTGCAATGGATATATTTTCTCCCAAGCTAGCTGTTCCTGCATTTCCAGGCGCAATGAAGAGTTTTTCGCACAAACTGCTCTGTGCTATTTTCCAACTCAAGGCATGTTCTCTACCTCCCGATCCTACTACTAATACGTTCATCTATAAAGGAATATTTCCGTGTTTTTTCTTTGGTAGGCTGTCTACCTTATTCTCAAGCATTTTGAATGCCTTGATTAACTTTTCTCTTGTTTTGGAAGGTGTTATCACCTCATCTACAAAACCCCGAGCGGCAGCACTGTAGGGGTTTGCAAAAAGTTCGGCATATTCTGCTTCTTTCTCCCTCCACTTAACCTCTGCATTTGTTGACTCTTTAATTTCTTTGCGGAAAATGATTTCGGCTGCACCCTTAGCTCCCATTACTGCAATTTCTGCCGATGGCCATGCATAGTTCAGATCTGCACCAATGTGCTTAGAGTTCATAACATCATATGCACCACCATAAGCTTTACGCGTAATCACTGTAATACGCGGCACTGATGCTTCCGAAAATGCATACAATAATTTTGCGCCATTATTGATGATTCCATTCCACTCTTGATCGGTTCCAGGCAAAAATCCAGGAACATCCTCAAAAACCAATAAAGGAATATTGAAGCAATCGCAGAAACGCACAAAACGTGCTGCTTTGATTGAAGCATGGTTATCTAAAACACCTGCTAAAAAAGCTGGCTGATTTGCTACAATACCGATAGAACGACCGCCTAATCGTGCAAACCCACACACAATGTTTTCGGCATAATCTTTATGCACTTCATGTAAAGAACCTTCATCTATTGTTCCTTCAATCACCTCTCGAATATCATAAGGCTGGTTTGGATTTTCTGGAATGATTTCATCCAAAGCAGCTATGGTTTCATCGCCACCCTCATACGCTAAAGCAGGAGCGTCTTCCTCACAATTTTGAGGCATATAACTCAACAACCTTTTCAAGTTATTGATGAGTTCAATCTCATTGGCATAAGTAAAATGTGCTACCCCGGATTTAGTAGAGTGCGCAGATGCTCCTCCCAATTCTTCGGCAGTCACCTCTTCATGAGTTACTGTTTTTACCACATTAGGGCCTGTAACAAACATATATGAGGTATTCTCTACCATCATAATGAAGTCAGTAAGTGCTGGAGAATAAACTGCCCCTCCTGCACAAGGACCCATAATGGCTGAAAGCTGTGGGATAACGCCACTGGCCTTAGTGTTTCTATAAAAGATGTCGGCATAGCCACCAAGAGAAACAACGCCTTCTTGAATACGTGCTCCGCCACTATCGTTTAATCCAATAATGGGTGCGCCATTTTTCATAGCAAGATCCATCACCTTGCAGATTTTCTCGGCATGTGCCTCTGCCAAAGACCCCCCCATAACCGTAAAGTCTTGTGCAAATACATACACCAATCTGCCATCAATGGTTCCGTAACCCGTTACCACACCATCACCTAAAAACTTTTGTTTATCCAAACCAAAGTTAGTAGAACGGTGTGTTACCAACATGCCTATCTCTTCAAAAGAGCCTTCGTCTAATAAAAAGTGGATACGCTCACGCGCTGTTAACTTTCCTTTAGCATGTTGCGATTCGATGCGTTTTTCACCTCCACCCAATTGGGCTTCTGCTTTTTTCGCTTCTAATATTTCTAATTTCTTTTTCATATCAGATTTTTACTCTCCCTCCATTAAAGACATAATCTCCTCGCTCATTTCCATGTTGTGAAATACATTCTGCACATCGTCGTCTTCCTCTAATTTATCTAGCAGCTTTAACACCAATGGCGCTTGTTCCGAAGTGATGCATTTGAAATTATTTGGAATGCGTTGTAGCTCTGCATTCTTTACTTCAATGTTTAACTTTTCTAATAGATTGGTCATGTTAGAGAAGTCTGCAAAATCGGTGTAGATAATAATTGCTTCTTCATCTTGCTCTAGCTCTTCCAAACCACCATCAATCAAGTCCATTTCTAGGTCTTCCAAGTCCATCTCCACCTGAGAAGGATCTACTGTAAACACCCCTTTTCTGTCAAATATGAATTCTAAAGATCCATTGGTCCCTAAGTTTCCTTCACATTTATTGAAGTAAGAACGCACATTGGCAACTGTTCGGTTGTTATTATCTGTAGTACACTCTACAAAAACAGCTACTCCATTGGCGGAGTATCCTTCTAAAGACATCTCTACATAGTTTGTTGCATCTGCTCCGCTTGCTTTTTTAATGGCGCGCTCTACATTATCCTTCGGCATGTTGGCAGCTTTGGCATTTTGAATTATCTGGCGCAATCGAGAATTTGTTTCCGGATTCGGACCCCCATCTTTCACCGCCATCACAATGTCTTTTCCAATACGCGTAAAAGTCTTGGCCATTTTGGACCAACGTTTCATCTTACGCGCTTTTCTAAACTCAAATGCTCTACCCATAGTTTTTTGTTTATTTCGAACTATTACTGGTTATCCAAAGATAGTGTTTTAGTCTAATTTTAAAACCGCCAAGAATGCCGATTGAGGCACCTCCACATTTCCTACTTGACGCATACGCTTCTTTCCTTTTTTCTGCTTTTCAAGCAACTTGCGCTTACGCGTAATATCACCACCATAACACTTTGCTGTTACATCTTTTCTGAGTGCTTTCACTGTTTCTCTAGATATGATTTTTGCACCAATAGCCGACTGAATGGCAATATCAAATTGTTGGCGAGGAATCAATTCTTTTAGCTTCAAACAAATCTTCTTCCCTAGGGTATATGCGTTGTCTCTGAAAATCAAAGCAGACAATGCATCTACCTGATCTCCATTTAGAAGTATATCTAATTTTGCTAAGTTCGATTGGCGGAATTCTAGTGGAAAATAATCGAAAGAAGCGTATCCTCTAGAAATCGTTTTCAGCTTGTCATAAAAGTCAAATACTATCTCTCCTAAAGGCATTTCAAAAGTCAGCTCTACACGGTCAGTGGTTAAATAAACCTGGTTTTTCAGCTCGCCTCTTTTATCAATACACAAGCTCATAACCGAACCCACAAAGTCGGATTTAGTGATGATTTGAGCACGGATATACGGCTCCTTCACATAATCTAAAGTAGAGGGTTCTGGTAAATCAGAAGGGTTGTTAATAACCAGCTCCTCTCCTGCTTTGGTGTAGGCATAGTAAGATACGTTTGGCACAGTAGTAATCACTGTCATGCCGAACTCACGCTCCAAGCGTTCTTGAATAATTTCCATATGCAACATTCCTAAGAATCCACAACGGAAACCAAAGCCTAATGCTGCAGAGGATTCTGGCTCAAAGGTTAAAGAAGCATCATTTAATTGCAACTTTTCCATTGAATTACGTAATTCTTCATAATCTTCAGTGTCAACAGGATAAATTCCTGCAAAGACCATCGGTTTCACATCCTCAAATCCTTGAATTGCCTCATGTGCAGGTTCGTCAGTTCGGGTAATAGTATCTCCTACTTTAACTTCACGCGCATCTTTTATTCCTGAAATAATGTAGCCTACCTCACCTGTCGAAAGTATTTTTTTTGGTTGTTGTTTTAGTTTAAGCGCTCCAATCTCATCAGCAAAATACTTTTTCCCTGTAGCCATAAACTGTACCTCATCTCCTTTTTTGACGGATCCATTAACTACTTTAAAGTAAGCCTCAATCCCTCTAAAAGGATTAAATACCGAATCGAAAATCATGGCTTGCAAAGGCGCTTGTGGATCTCCTTCTGGAGCTGGCACACGTTCTACTATAGCACGTAAAATATCGTGTATTCCTAAACCTGTTTTAGCAGAAGCGGGAATAATGTCTTCATCATCACAACCAATAAGGTCAATAATTTGGTCTTTAACTAATTCTGGCTCGGCTGAAGGAAGGTCAATTTTATTTAGTACCGGGATGATTTCTAAATCATTTTCCAAAGCCAAATAGAGGTTGGAAATAGTCTGCGCTTGTATGCCTTGTGCCGCATCTACAATTAACAAAGCCCCCTCGCAAGCCGCGATAGAGCGCGATACTTCATAGGAAAAATCCACATGACCAGGAGTGTCAATCAAGTTTAACACATACTGTTTTCCATTAAGTTCGTACTCCATTTGTATGGCATGACTTTTGATGGTAATCCCTCTTTCGCGCTCCAAGTCCATATTGTCTAGTAATTGGTCTTGTGCCTCTCTTTCTGTTACCGCACCTGTATATTCTAACAGCCTATCCGCCAAAGTACTTTTACCGTGGTCGATATGGGCAATGATGCAAAAATTTCTAATCTTTTTCATGCACTGCGAAAATAATTAAATTTATGAAGAGAAATCGTTCTATTTCAACACCTTTCTATCCACGTAAAAAGTACCGAAAGGAATAATGGATGCTGCTAGCACCAATAGGAATGTTTTAGTATCCCAATTGTATTGTGGCTTGAGGTACAGCGCTAAAAACACATAAGCCATAAATAGTAGTCCGTGTGGCATACCTAATAGTTGCACATAAAAGTCGTCTCCACTTTGATACTTAATAGGTACAGCTACAAATAAAAGTAAGATATAGGAAAGACCCTCTAGAAAGGCTGTGATTCTGAAAATTGAATTCATTTTAATTGATTCATTTTAACAATGTATTTACCTAAAATGTCAAATTCTAGGTTAACTATAGTCCCTATCTTAAAATTATGGAAATTAGTGTGATTATAAGTATATGGGATAATGGCTACAGAAAAAGAATCAGCTTGAGAGTTAACAACTGTCAAGCTTACTCCATTGACACATATAGAGCCTTTCTCTACAGTAATATTACCTAAATTTTCGTAAGAAAAAGTAAAATACCATGATCCATCTACTTCAACAACATCTACACATTTCGCAGTTTGGTCAACATGCCCTTGTACTAAATGTCCGTCCAACCTATCGCCTAGCTTCATACAACGCTCAATATTTACTTGGTCACCTACTTTTAGATTACCCAAATTAGTTTTTTGCAAGCTTTCCTTTATGACAGTAACGGTATATATGTCCCCTTCAATAGCCACGACTGTTAAACAAACACCATTATGTGCGACCGATTGATCTATCTTTAGCTCTTGCGTTATCGGAGTCCGCATCGAAATATATAGGTTTTCTGCTTCATTTTGCAAAGAGACCACTTCGCCCATATGTTCTATAATACCTGTAAACATTAGTAATCTATTAGTTGCTCTTCAATACCTTCTGGAATATCTCTAAAACTATAGTCTTGACTTCTAAGCTGTGGTACAAATCCTGCCTTTCGGATAGATTCCTGTATACTTTTATAAGTGAAGCGGTGCGGTGCTCCTGCTGCTGAAACCACATTTTCCTCTATCATGATAGATCCAAAATCGTTGGCGCCACCGTGCAAACAAAGCTGTGCGGTTTCTTTACCTACAGTTAGCCAAGATGCTTGTATATTTTTAATGTTAGGAAGCATGATGCGGCTGATGGCTATCATGCGTAAATATTCATCGGCAGACACATTATTTTGAATTCCTCTTAAGCGTTTTAAAAGAGTACCATCGTCCATAAATGGCCATGGAATAAATGCCAAAAAACCATCTACATTTACTGGTTTTTCTGATTGGACCTCTCGCAACCAAACCAAATGCTCAAAGCGTTCTTCTAGCGTTTCAATATGCCCAAACATCATTGTGGCTGAAGTGGTGATATTCAGCTTATGCGCAGCTCGCATCACATCTAACCACTCTTGCCCTGTACACTTACCACGAGAAATCAATCTACGCACCCTATCGTTTAATATTTCTGCTCCTGCACCTGGTAAGCTATCCATCCCGCTCTCCTTTAAAGCGCTTAATACTTCTGTGTGCGATTTACCTTCCAACTTGCAGATGTGTGCCACTTCTGGAGGTCCCAAAGCGTGTAAACGGATATTGGGGTATAATGACTTTAATTCACTAAATAAATTTGTGTAGTAGTTTAAGCCTAAATCTGGGTGATGTCCTCCTTGCAAAAGCAATTGATCGCCACCATAACGCAAGGTGTCTTCTATCTTGGTTTTGTAATCTTCTATTTTAGTCACATAGACCTCCTCATGACCCGGTGGACGGAAAAAATTACAAAACTTACAGTTGGCAATGCAGGCATTAGTCGTATTTACGTTACGATCTATTTGCCAAGTTACCTTGCCATCGGGCTTTTGAATCTTTCGCAGTTCATTAGCAACATACATCAGCTCTGCAGTAGGAACATTTTTAAATAGAAATTGTCCTTCTTCTGCCGTTAAAAATTCAAATTCTAAAGCGCGATTCAACAAAGAGTCCGTATTCATCTAAATTGTCTAATTTTGAATGCTCAAAAATACACAATATTATGAACACTTTTATTGCTCGCAAAACGAGTATTAAAGATACAGACAACCTTATTGTTTTAATCAATAATGTCGCTCAATTAGAAGACTTTTCTTTGTCGAAAGATGAGATGGATTATGCAAAAAAATGCTTAGAATTTGAGCAAATGAACTTTGCTATTAATCAATATAATAGATGGGTTTTTGTACAAGTAATTGGCGATTGCAGAGAGGCTGCAAGAAAAGCCGCCAACAGTTTACACGCTACAATTGTTGCCAATAAAATAGAAGAGGTGACGGTGATTGACACAGTTAAAAAAAAGCCTATATGTTTTGCTTTTTCGGAAGGACTTGCCTTGAGTAATTATCAGTTTTTAAAATACTTAACAGACAAAAAAGAGTATAGCTTAAAAACCATTAATCTATGCGCAAGCATGCAAGATACGGATGCGGAAGAGTTACAAGCTATTATTAACGGAACTTTTGTCGCTAGAGATTTGGTAAACGAGCCATTATCTTACCTTAACGCTATACAATACAGTAAAGACATCGAAGCTTATGGAAAAAAGTTTGGATTCACAGTAGAGGTGCTCCACAAAAAGAAAATTGAAGCCCTTAAAATGGGCGGTCTTTTAGCAGTTAATCAAGGCAGTATTGACCCTCCTACCTTCAGTATTATGAATTGGAAACCAAAAGAAGCGACCAACAAAAAGCCAATAGTCATAGTTGGTAAAGGTATTGTATACGATACTGGCGGATTGAGCTTAAAACCAACTCCTAATTCTATGGATTTAATGAAGAGTGATATGGGTGGTTCTGCAGCAGTTGTAGGTCTAATGACAGCCATTGCTAAAGCGAAACTCAACATACATGTTATTGGTTTGGTTCCTGCAACGGACAACCGTCCATCTGGAAATGCATACGCGCCAGGAGATGTAATTACTATGTATGATGGAACAAGCGTAGAGGTTTTGAACACAGATGCAGAAGGGCGCTTGATTTTAGCAGATGCATTGAGTTATGCCAAAAAATACGATCCAGAATTAGTGATTGATTTAGCTACCTTGACTGGGGCTGCTGCTCGAGCCATTGGCAAGCAGGGAATTGTTGCGATGGGAAATGATAAAAACACGATGGCAGCCTTGAAAGCAAGTGGTGATGAGGTGCAGGAACGATTAGCAGAATTTCCTTTTTGGGATGAATACGCTGATGATTTAAAATCAAACATTGCTGATTTGAAAAACTTAGGAGGTCCTGAAGCAGGCGCTATTACCGCAGGAAAATTCCTGGAACATTTTACCAACTACCCTTACACCCATCTAGACATTGCAGGGCCTGCCTTTATGTTGTCTCAATTTAACTATCGAGGAATAGGAGGAACAGGAGTGGGTGTTCGTTTATTATTCAACTTCCTGAAAAATAAATTAGCATGAGTAAAAAAGTAAGAGTTGGTGTCTCCATTGGCGATATCAATGGAATTGGAATGGAGGTGATTATTAAAACCTTCATGGATAAGCGTATGCAGGAGCTGTGTACACCTATTATTTTCGGGTGCTCAAAAGTGGCTTCTTTTCACCGAAAAGCAATGGGCATTGAAGATTTCAGCTTCAATGTAGTAGACAATACCTTCAAGGCTAACAATAAAAAAGCTAACCTCATCAACTGCTGGAAAGAGGAAGCAAAAATCGCACTAGGTGAAAATACTTCTGAGGGAGGAAAGTTTGCTTTCAAATCTTTGGAAGCGGCCACAAATGCGCTTCAAAAAAATGAGGTAGATGTGTTAGTAACAGCACCTATCAATAAACAGAATATACAATCCGATTCTTTTCAATTTCCAGGACATACAGAATACCTAGCCGCAAAAGACAAAAAAAATGCCTTGATGCTAATGCTTTCGGAAAGCATAAGAATCGGAGTAGTAACAGGACATCTTCCACTGAATCATGTTAGCGCCAATATCAGCCAAGATAAAGTATTGGAAAAACTACGACTGCTTAACAAATCCTTGAAACAAGATTTTGGGATTAGAAAACCTAAAATAGCAGTACTTGGACTTAACCCACATGCCGGCGACCAAGGTTTATTGGGCAGTGAGGAAGATGACATTATCAGTCCTGCTCTCCTAAAAGCGAAAAAAGAAAGTATTGTGTCTTTTGGTCCTTATCCTGCTGATAGTTTTTTTGGTTCAGATAAATTGTGTGCTTTCGATGGTATTTTAGCCATGTACCACGATCAAGGCTTAATTCCTTTCAAAACATTGGCTTTTGGTAAAGGTGTGAACTTTACGTCGGGATTATCCTTTATAAGAACTTCGCCAGATCATGGCACAGCTTTTGAAATTGCTGGAAAAAATAAAGCAAATGAATACTCTTTTAGAGAGGCAGTTTTTACGGCTTGCGACATATACAAAAAGCGTCAAGAATTTAACGAAATTAATGAAAATCCACTTTTAATTGGCCAGAAGAAACAGCATAAATCGTCTGAACACCAACGGCCTGAATAAAAACTAAAGGCAAAAAAGGAGTTATTTTCTATTAAATTTATTAGATTTGCTCCCCTTTTTGAGCGAATTGAATTATGGTGAAGCTAACAGATTTTCAGATTACCTTTTCGGGACTGAAGTTGGGAAACCACAAATTCGACTTTCAAATTGAAGACGCGTTCTTTCAGTTGTTTGATTATGCCGAACTAAGTTCAGGACAAGTAAGCGCTATTATATTGCTTCAAAAAAAAAGCAATATGCTAGAGTTAGACCTCCAAATTAAGGGAAGTGTAACATTAGCATGCGATACTTGCACCGAAAATTATATAGAAAGCATTGAAGGCAACTATAAACAGATTGTAAAATTTTCTGATGTTTTAGAAACAGATGAAACAGATGAAATCATCATCCTGCCAACTAATGAGCACACGCTTAAATTGGCACATCATTTGTATGAATTTATTCATTTGTCACTACCAAGCAGAAGAATACATGCCGATAGAGCAGACTGCAATCAAGAAATGTTAGAAAAATTAGAAGAATTGGCCTTTCAAGAGCCAGAAATAGCAGACCCACGTTGGTCAGCACTTCAAAACTTGAAAAAATAAAACTAGGAACAATGGCACATCCAAAGCGAAAAATCTCCAAAACTAGAAGAGACAAAAGGAGAACACACTACAAAGCTGAAAGTCAACAGCTAACTACCTGCCCAACGACTGGTGAAACACATCAAACACATAAAGCGCACTGGGTAGATGGAGTTCTTTACCACAAGGGTAAAATAGTAATGGAAAAATAATTTACCACAAATTAAATTTACGCTGTAATATTTGTATGTTTAGCTGCTGTTATAATTAAGGAAGTTAAATCTACTTTTATATAATGGCTAATATCCGAATAGGCATAGATATAATGGGTGGGGACTTTGCCCCACAAGCAACAACCGAAGGAGCTATTTTAGCTCAAAAGGAGCTAAACAACAACGTAGATTTAGTTCTTATCGGAGATGAAAAAGCTATTCTTTCCATCTTAAAAGAGAAAGGGGCAGATAGCACACATTTCAGCATTGTAAATGCTCCTGATGTTATCGAAATGGGTGACCACCCTACAAAAGCTTTTACTAAAAAACCAAACTCTAGTATTGCTGTTGGATTTCACTTACTTAAACATGGTAAAATTGATGGCTTTGCTAGTGCAGGAAACACAGGAGCTATGTTTGTTGGTGGCTACATGTCAGTAAAACCTATTGCTGGAGTATTACGCCCTTGTATCTCGTCTGTTTTACCAAAAGAAGATGGTGGTGTCAATATTATATTGGATGTAGGTGCTAATGCAGATTGTAAGCCAGATGTACTATATCAGTTCGGTATTTTAGGCTCTTTATTTGCAGAGTATGTGTGTGGCATTAATAATCCAAAAGTAGGATTATTAAATATTGGCGAAGAAGAAACGAAAGGTAATATGCTAACCACAACAACACACGAAATGATGAAAGATAGTTCTCATTTTAATTTCGATGGAAACATAGAAAGTCGCGATATTTTTGGTGATCATGCCGATGTAATTGTGTGTGATGGTTTCACTGGAAATGTGGTGTTAAAAGAAGCTGAAGCGTTTTATACGCTTCTTAAAAAAAGAAAGATTGAAGACGAATATTTCAATCGATTCAACTACGAAAATTATGGTGGTACACCAATCTTAGGACTTAACAAGTCTGTAGTAATTGGGCATGGTATCTCCAACAACATCGCAATAAAAAATATGATTGTGCTTACTGCTGATGTGGTAGAAGCAGATTTACCATCCAAAATAAAAAATACTTTCAATAATGAGTGATATAAAAGCTGCCATTACCGGCATTCATGGTTGGGTGCCAGACTATGTGTTAACTAATCAAGAATTGGAAACCATGGTTGACACTAACGATGAGTGGATAACAACCAGAACAGGCATCAAAGAAAGAAGGATACTGAAAGGTGAAGGACTTGGAAGTTCAGACATGGGTGCTGAGGCAGCAAGAGGTTTACTAAAAAAGAAAGGGCTTTCGGCAGAAGACATCGATTTAATTATTTG
>CEUV01000362.1_pt1 | contig 12926 bp, 11 predicted proteins | sample 356401 | NCBI WGS metagenome assembly CEUV01 (sample SAMEA2622710, study PRJEB7988) | marine metagenome | isolation source: saline water (ENVO:00002010), including
TTCTAATTGCGAATTTAAATTTTCAATTGGAAAATTTCTAATGAATTTTTCTATTTTTGCAGCACAAAAGATGCAATAAGTCTGAACAGACTAGGCCGGATATGCCGACAGCAAAAGCTCCAGTAAGGATAGACTTGGCAGGCGGATGGTCAGACGCGCCACCCTTCTGTGAGCAGGTAGGTGGGGATGTTGTCAACATCGCAATCAATCATTATGCTCATGCAAATTTGAATGTCGATGAGAGTGGAAAACTCAGAGTAGAGTATACCTGTGATGTTCCAATCGGTAGCGGTTTAGGTACAACTGGTGCAATCAATGTAGCTCTAATGGCAGCAATCAAGGGAGCAGAGAACTCAGAAGAATTGGCATATCAATTTGAGAAACTATTGGGTAATCACGGTGGGCGCCAAGACCAATGGGCAGCACGATATGGTGGGATTCAACATCTGAAATTCATAGGCAAAGAAGTCGAGCGCGTTCACCTTGTGCCACCGCCATCATTTAATCGGTGGATAGAGAAACATCTGATCCTTGCTGATACGGGAATTCGTCACACCTCTGGCGACTTACACAGCAGTGTTTGGGCTAGGTATGAAGAAGTGCTTCCCCATTTGATGGAAATTCGTCAAAGTGGTAGAGATATGGCTGCTGCTGTTCAAAGAGATGACCGATTCAATGTGTGTGCGGCTATGAATGCATATACAGAAGCAGTAGGCAAACTCGACCCTGTTTTGAACGAACCTTATCTGATTCTGAGGGACATGCCAGAAGTCCTGGCTTGGAAAGGCATGGGGGCAGCAGCCGGTGGCTTCGTTGGCATCATTTCAAAAGACCCAGGTGCGACTAAGGAACAAATTCCTTGGAAAATTTTGGAATGGAATATAGATAATGAGGGACTAATCCTATCAGACTGATAACACAGAGTTTCAAAAAGGACTGCCTCAGCATACATAGCATGAGTCGAGTTGTGAAAGACGCCAAAGCCTCTGAATCTGACTTCATAGTATATTCTACAACTTTCTGCCCATACTGCGTCGCAGTAAAGCGTTTGTTGAATTCCAAAGGTCTTACTTATGATGAGTTCAATTTCGACCATGAACCTGATGCCAGATACGAGGTTGTAGCAGAAACTGGGCATAGAACAGTGCCAGTTGTAATCGATAATCGTGGTGAAAACCCTATGTTCATCGGAGGGTTTGATGAAACTCAGAAGTTTTTGCGCTAATCGGCGTGCAGAAGGTATGCTGCGTTGATTAACCCTGCAAAACTAACCCAAGCGATATATGGCCAAACGAGAATTGATCCGGTTTTGTTCCCTTCGTAAATCAAGTATGCATAACCAATAGTGAAAACAGCCATTATCACGCATAGAATCGTGGATTGTAGATATTTAGCATCGTTGAAAACGCTGGGCCACATTAGATTTGCAACCATCTGTATGGCGAACAGTGCTATTGCTATGTTCCTATAATTAACATCACTGCGATTAGCTAAAGTTGTGTAGAAACTGATTGCTAGAGTAGTGTATAAAACTGCCCAAACTGGACCGATAATCCAGCCAGGTGGCTGGAAGAATGGTTCGTATTCGGAATTGAAAGTCATGGAAAAACTCCTCGCAAAAATTAGTCAAGTGCTCGTGCCGGGACTGACGGCGCAGCCGTGTCTAGCACAGCATCGTTTCGTATTGTTTCGTAATTAGATGCTCGTGCCGGGACGTATGGCGCAGCCATGTCCAGTACAGCATCTTCTCGTATTGTTTCGTAATTAGATGCTCGTGCCGGGATTTGAACCCGGGTCGCCGGAATGAAAACCCGAAATGATGGACCACTACACCACACAAGCAGACAACCCCAGCGCAGAGATGATTATTCATGAATGTTGGGGTCGACGGCTAATCCGTTCCACCAGCGAATTCCGACCCACGCAAGACCTATGATGATGATAAGAGCAGCACCAATCAGTACTTCTCTGTCAAGAAGCCACCATATTGCATCAAGGGCTTTTTGGCCATAAATCCCGATCAAAAGTGCTTCCAGTCCAAATCTCAAACCTCTGCCTAACAGGCCGGCAATAATGAACGGCTTCATCTTCATTTCACCCATGCCTGCTGCCCATCCAAACACCTTGTAGGGGATAGGAGAGAACGCTGCAATGAATGTTCCAGCAGTTCCGTATCTGATTGTTAGCGCCTCTATCTTCTCTAAATGTCTCTCTGCCTTGAAACGAATGAACACAGTGCGGCCCCATTTCCTTCCAATCCAGTATCCAATTATGCTACCGAGTACACTGGATACTGCAACAACGATCCATAGCCAGAAAATTAGCGCTGTATCCCCTTCAGCGGCAACCAACATCGGCAAAAATAGCAAATCTGGAGGGACTGGCTGAATAATTGCCTCGGTAAATGACATTGCGGCTAGACTAATCCAGCCGAACCCGTCAAACCAGTCGACAATCGACTCCTTCCACGACATCTAAACACCGGCGCACCTTTCATACCCATGAACCCTTTCTTAATCGAAGTCTTGATTGAGGTTAATCAGGACCGGTTGTTAGATGCCGGTACTCGATACAGCAGCGTTACTCCACTGGCCGGTTAATCGGTTACAGGGCGGCATTGTGGCTCATAGCCAGTTAGATGAGTTGAGGAAACTATCTCCTGAGCGGGCAATGCTTGTAGAAACAATCGACATGAATTGGATGAGTTGTGGGTTGGATGAGGCAACAGAAGCAGCCTCCAAAACCGGAGACTTGCCTAGATTAAGCCCGGTTGATTTAGAGATCCTTGCACTGGCAATCTCTACTGGTGAGAAGTTATTCACAGATGATTATTCACTTCAGAACGTCTGTAGGAGTCTTGGTCATCAGTTTGAAGCGGTTTCGAACAGGAAAAGCACTCAGCAATGGGGCTGGCAACTGAAATGCATCGGATGTAAAGCAACAAAGAAAGTAGATTCGCAAACAGAGCAAGAATGCGATATTTGTGGTTCACCAATGAAGGTGAAAAGAGTTCAATGATTCAGTATCGAATTCAGTCCTCTTTTTCTGAAAGTTCTTTTTCAACTTCTTCAGTTGTCTTTCCGGATGGGTCAATGCCGGCTTCTTCCGCCTTTTGTGCAACATCCACTGCCTTGGTCTTCCCGCCGGCTTCCAAATCTGCTTCCGTATTTGCAGTTGATGGCTCTCCGGTTACTTCCTTCAGGCCTTTGTGGAATTCTCCTTTTGATTGTCCAGCAGCTCTGGCCAACTTTGGTAGGCGCTCTGCTCCAAATAGCAAAAAGAAGATTGCAAGTAGAATCATTATCTCAAATGGTCCGAACCTCATTGTGTCCCCTCTGTATGTAGCCAGCCGCTTCGGCTTTGTCAATCAATCGGCTCTCAACCACCAGAAACCGGCGGTAATAGGGCGATTTCATCACCATCATTTACAGGTTCGTCTTCCCCAACTCTAACGCCGTTAATATTCAGCATCAGTCCTTTGTTTAGCCAATCCTCCAAGCCAAGTTCTTCCAATACAAATCTCACTGATGAGTTTGGTAAGAGGTCGACAGTGTGTTCTCTCCCGCCTATGGATTCAGCGAGTGGACCGAATGCGAGAACTTTGGCTTGCATGAACATGCCAGCAAGCGGTATCTTATCAACTCGTGGCGCTGTGTCCCGGGTAATGGCGGTTGCACTTTCTTGTCAAGGCCTTTGGAAGATATACGAAATGGGGGACGAAAAAGTCCAGGCTGTTCGTGGCATAGACCTTGAAATCACCAAAGGTGAAATGGTTGCAATAATGGGTCCATCAGGTTGTGGGAAAACAACTCTGCTAAACATCCTTTCAGGAATCGATGAACCATCTGCAGGCCAGGTAATGGTTGCAGGAAAGCCATTGTTTGGCATTAGTGACGACGAGAGAACAGATTTACGAGGAAAAGAAATGGGCTTCATTTTCCAAAAATTCCATCTCTTAGACGTAATGAATGCAGTAGAGAATGTAGAGATTCCACTTTTGCTGATGGGCACTGAGCCGTCAGACGCCAGAACATCGGCATCATCTGCATTAGAAAAAGTGGGTTTGGCGGATAGATTGACTCACCGTCCTGCAGAGTTATCCGGTGGGCAACAGCAAAGGGTGTCAATTGCCAGAGCAATCGTACACAATCCTTCAGTGATACTTTGTGATGAACCTACGGGCAATCTGGATTCAGAGACAAGTCAACAGGTGATGGAACTACTTGTGGATTTGAATCGTTCAGGTTCAACACTTGTTATTGTGACGCACGATAATGAGATAGCAAGTCAATGCTCAAGAATTGTAAGAATAAATGATGGCAGAATCTTAGTTGAAGAGGAATAAGAATGTTGATTGAAACCATCGCAGTCATTGCTCTAATTACTCCAATTAGTGCATCTGCAGCATGGTCTCTAAGAAAAGATGTAGAGAAGAAATGGCAAATTTTCCTCCTATACATTGGACCTATCATTGATGCTTGGTTTGTATGGTTGTTAATGGATTGGCTTGATTTTGGATTTGTCGCAACATGGGGATGCACTATTTCAGCTGGAATAATTTCGAATTTGCTTATTCAACCCATGTTATCACCACGGAGGTTGATGGTATTCAGACTGTCATGGCAACAAGTTTTGCGTCGGCCGAGGCAAGCTGCTTTGATGATGGCAGGTTTGCTCGTTGCTTCTTCAATCATTACATCATCCCTTGTGATAGGGGATAGTTTAGATGCAACGCTGAGCAAAGAGGTTGAAGCGGTTTACGGAGATACTGATGTTCTTATTTTTCAGAAAGATCGCAGGACAGGTTTTTCATTTGACATAGATATTAATTTGACATCATCATTCGGTCAGCAACTTACACAGCAGGGTATTGCTGACAAATGGTTGCACGGTATAGATACAACTGTTACACTTTCCAAGGCGGACGGGTTGGCACTCCCTTCAGCTGGTTGGTATGCATATGAAGGATGGACAGGCGTTTCAATAAATCAGGTCGCAGCAGACGAGCTAAGCCTGAGCAAAGGTGACCCTTTGGAAGTGGCTTGGTTTTCCTTAACAGACGACGGAGAACTGCTTCGAGAGAGTAGGAATGTCACAATTACATCTGTAATATCTATGGATGGAAAGGGTTCTATGGCTGGTACAAAATCTCCAGCATTATTCTCTGATTTAGGACTCGCTCAGGAGTTACAATCCAAAACCTCGAAAGTAAACATGCTACGTGTCTCTCTTGTCGATGAAAGAGATGCTACAGGAAGTATTTCTGCTATCGAGGAAATTCTTGACGACTTAATCAATGCAGAAGATTCAGGGTTTGAAGTAACAACTGAAGGTGATTCTATGTCAATCTCCAATGGAGAGGGATTAGGTAGACTAGACGGGAATTTTATGTCTTCTTGGTCTGAAAACAAGTCTACCCTAATCGGGCAAGGAACCTCGATGGAAGTCCTGCAAGTACCTCTCATTCAGATTCAGCAAGGTGCGAAAATTATGTCCTTGCCCGACGATAGAATCGAAGAGATACTCATCGATGATGAGGGAGTTTGGTACGTGTCTGGAGGAGCAGTATCATTCCAAAAACAAGGAGGTGGTTCAAGCCATGAGTGGCAAGTTCCGGATGGGGGCTTGGTCAACGATGTAACCCTCCTCGATGATTCATTATTGGTCGCCCATAGCGATGGTTTGGTAGAGGTTTTCACGGACGATGATAAAGAGGAAACTCACCATATTGAAGGAGAGGAAATAATAGTTGCCGCTCAATTTTCCCAAGACTTACCAGATTTGCCAAGCACCATATTCTCTATGGATTATCTTCACACGGATGGCGAAGATTGGCTTGCAGTAAGTCATTTGTTAGGAAAAGAGGTCTATCGCTATCAACAGGGTGAATGGGAGCTAACTGAATTTGAAGGAGAGTGGCTCCACTATGATGGAGAAGTGTTAATCGGTTCGCCGACTGATGGCTGGATTACCAAATCGGGAATCGAATCTCCCGAGTATTCTGCGGTAAAGGGTGGTTTACTGGTCGATAGCGGTGCTGTTTACCGTTTCAATGGTACTACAACTGTTGTCAAGGATTTTGCCCAAGAATGCGATGAAAGGGTGTTTGCAATACAATCAGGTGGCGTTCAAGAGAATGACGCGCTATTCTGTAGTTCAGATTTCGGGGTGATAATCGATGATGGAAGCCTATCCCCTCGCCTACCTCTAACGGTTGACATTGGTGGTTTTGGCATTATGCCTCAGATGTTTTTGGCAACAGATGGTAATCTGTCACCACCAAGTGGAGACATCCTAATCTCTTCTCGTCTTTCTTTGCTTAATCAATCAGAAAACGTTCTAGTCAACGGTTTAGTTCCATGGGCGTATGGAGATACGCTGCCTACAATTCTGCAAATCGAAGGAAATATGTCTTCCATAGATGCTCCTGGCTTAGATGAGTTGGAATCAATAATAATTGGATTGATCAACTTAACCGATGCCGAAGAACTGGCCTCTGCATCTGAAGGAGAGCGTAGTATTCTAGTGATAAACCAAGGCAATCAATCTCAAATTCTTGAATGGCTAGATTCAATCTCGGGTGTAGATTCAATGAATTTGAAAATAGTTCCCGCAAAAGAAAACGCCTTGGCTGCAGCAGAGGAGGGTGCTGGAGCATTATCTGCCATGTTCCTTGTATTCGGCTCGTTCACCATAGGTGCTGGGCTGTTGCTCGTTTTGACCATTGTCATGATGCTAGCAGAATCTAGGCGAGTGGATGAAGCAATAATTCGCTCTATTGGGCTCAAGCGTTCTGACATGCGCGCCTTAGCGCTCATGGAAGGCATGTTCACCTCCTCCATAGCGTCTTTCCTCGGCGGGCTGTTTGGATTATTGCTGGCTTGGATTGTTTCAGCTGCATTTAGCAGCGTATTCGCAAGTGCTGGTGCAGATGGCATTGCCTATTCGTTCAATTTTGAAAGCGTACTAATCGGAATGTCTCTCGGCTTTGTAATCGCAATGTTGACATTATGGTTGACCGCGTTATGGACTAGCAAATTGAACATAGTTCAAGCATTACGCAGTATTTCTCCTACTAGGAAAAGAGGAATCCCGTGGTGGTTGCTATTGTCGATAATTCTATTCATTGGAGCAGGCGCATTATCCGGTCTTTCCATATTTACCGTTGAATCCTCTTCTTCGCTCAGATTTGCACTATGGAATATAATGGCATCTTGCCTGATAATTGGTATAACACCAATTTTCACTTACATAATCCCGCATACTAGAGGCTTATCGATAAGGAATACAAGTCGGAATACGGTGTCATCAATCGGCATACTTCTAGCATTGTGGGCATTATCACCTGATTCTTGGGCACCTGTTGATTCAGGCATAAAGCCAGATGAAGTGACGTTTGCAGTGATGGGAATTATTCAGGTATTTGCAGGTGTGATGATTTTCACCAGTTTCGCTCCACTGATGGTCAATTGGATTATTCAGAAATCATTCCTGGCTAAGAAAATTGGTCCAGTGGCTAAAGTAGCGCTTGCTTACCCAGCTGCAGTACCAGTTAGGACTGCAGTAATCATGGGCATGTTTTCTCTAACCGTGTTCAGCGTGATTGTTTTAGCAGGTTATTCTGTTCAATTTGAAGAACACTCATCGGGTTATGTTGAGGATGCAAGCGGGGATTTCGAAATCCTTCTATCCTCGTCTAGGCAAATTCCTCTTGAACTCTCGTCAAACCAACATGAATGGAATTTGACTCATACCGATCCAAATGAAATCGATGCGGTCGGAATTGTAAATCGAGCAGTAGTTTGGGTAGATGATGGAGACGAAAAAATTGGTTATGTTTTGAGGGGTGTAGATGATGGATTCATCAACCACGGTGCTATACCTCTAGAGGACTGGAATCGAGACCTAGGAAGTACTCAAAAGGAAGCTTGGAATTCCTTGAAAACGAACCAAGATATCGTGTTTGTCGATAGTTCATTTGCCTTGATTGACCCTAATACTGGAGAGTCTATTTCCGGCATGACACTTCCAATTGGAAAATCAATTTCGCTAATTGATATTTCAAACCCCGGAAATTCCAGAGAAGTAGTGGTTGGAGGCATCCTCTCTCAGTCAAGTCAGTTATTCTCACAGGGTATATGGATGAACGGTGAAATCGTCGAAGAAAAGTACGGTGGGGTGCCCACTAGAATTTACGTTTCTCATGAGTCTGGAGATTCATCAAGTCAGTTGGAAAAATCACTATCAAAAGACCTAGCTGGAGATGGAGTTTACACTTCGGTAATAGAGGATGAAATATTGGTTATTCTTGGATTGATTTTTGCCATCCTTGCAATTTTCCAGGCTTACCTAGCACTGGGTTTGATTGTCGGAATTGCGGGAATTGGCGTGGTCACATACAGGTCGGTTTCCGAAAGGTCGCAGCAAATTGGAATGTTGCGTGCATTAGGATTTAGGAAATCATCTGTCTTGAAAACAATGCTGACTGAGATTTCCTGGGTTTCTCTACTTGGTTTGATCAATGGGGCATTAGTGGCAATGGCTTTCCATATCGCCTTGCATCGAACATTTTGGGAAGAACAAGGTGCGGATCTAATCCTTCCATGGTTTGAGGTTACTGCTGTAGTCTTTGGGGGGTGGATTCTTGTCTTGATTGCTACAATAATCCCTGTAAGAAAAGCTACTCAAATTACGCCTTCAGAAGCACTATCTTCTCCGGACTGAGATTTTTCGATATTATCTTCAAAAAAAGATAGAATAAACAAATACATTGTACCAATGACGGTTTTGACTGGTTAATAGGCAGATAAATCCGTTGAAAAACGCTATACTGCGGCGCTTTACAGTTCAGAAAATCTCATTGGTTGGTAACTTAGTGATATCTATCATTTTTGCCAACCCATAAATACCGTATATGGCGTCGGAGGTTCTACCGACCCCAATTTGGAGGAGATGACAATGAGCAAGTTAACCCCAATTATTTTGGCTGCAATCATGCTTGCTAGCACCTCGCTAGTAGCACTTGATTGGGCTGAATTAGAAGAAAACAAAATGACAGAAGCAGATGGCCGAACCGGTGCAGACGCTAGTGTTGAAATCCTGTCCCCAAGACAGACAACAGTAGATCTGAACGGTGAGAAATTACACACACTCGATGCCGGTGAAGATACCGAATTCGAGCTTTATGTGGAAAACATCGGAGATACAGACATTGAAGAAATGGGTATCTCTCTTACCATCTACTTAGATGAAAATGGTGCAAGAGGTCCTATCGCTAAAGACTTAGCTGGAAATGACCTTCACTGGACCAATGGCGATGTAGTGTGTGATGACACATTCGTCTGCCCATGGTCAACATTGGCAGCAGGAGATATGCTGAACAATGGTAAGTACGTTTTCGCATACCAAGGTTCTACTGTGGTATGGGCTCCAGCAACAGGAGACTATCAGGTTGTAGTGAGTCTTAACGCACTAGGAGACGTAGACATTGCAAACGATGAATTCGTCACAATGGTCTCTGTTGTTGATTGGACCGACATTATCGTAGACCTTTCCTGGGACTCAGGAAAGGAGACTGAAGGCGGCGCAGAACCAAAGGCATTCACAATGGAAGTCTCAACCGGTGGTTCTACCACATGGTCTGCCCGATCAATCGTAATCGAGATGACTGTTAGCGGTACACTGAGCGAAGCACAGAGTGGCGGGGTAGACATCATGGGAACTAACGATGTTACAGACATCGGTGTTGGTGGAGACACAGAAGTGTTCCGCCACCAAAATGATGAAACCAATTTCACCAACGATACACGATATGTTATCGACTTCGAAGACAGTGCAGAATGGTATGGATCAGTTACACCTGACTCTTCCGGTGGAAGTGGCGATTATTCAATCTCTGTGGTAGTAAAGAGCTACGTAGTCTACGGACAACTTCCTGACTGTGAAGAAACCGTAGCGGCTAACACCACTGGGAACAACACAGACCCTAACGCAACTGCAGAAGACATCACATACTTGCACTTCTGTGAAGTTACATTCTATGCAGACGCTGATGCTTCAACAAGCGAGGATATGCTAGAAGGTACCATCCAAACATTCCACGACATCGGTGTATCAACTCTGTTTATCAATCAGGGATACGTCGTTGATGAGAATGACCTGCCAATCAACTCACCAACAATGCCAGGAATTGTAGAAGGGCCATTGAATCCTGCCTGGTCAAGTATTCAGGCATCTGTAAGGCACTTAGGAAGTGATTTATCTGTAACATACGACTGGGAAGTAACATTCGATATCGAAAACACAGTTACAGGAGTGACAACAACTCTTACTGCAGATTCTTGCACATTTGGACAAGGGCTTGAGTACGTTCACGCTGAACTCGGTGACGATATGGGCATGGGCGGTGCTTTCCCAGCTGGCGAGGCGTGCGTGATGTACAACTTTGCTCCAGGAATTTACACAATAACTGCAACAGTTTCAATGGTTAACGTTACTGCTGGACAGGAAGATATGTCTGCTCGCAATGACGACATGAGCATTTACGAGATATCTGCTCTAAACAACAGACCATCCGTATCTTTGACCGTACAGGAAGAAGAGTACTCAATCGTGATGAGCCCAGACAGCACAATCACTCTTGAGGCTGATGCTTTCGATGCTGACGATGACACTGGGGAATCCTTGTCCTACGTTTGGACACACCCAGGCATGGATGCAATCAACGGTACTGTGCAGCCATCCCCATGTAATGGATTTGGCCTAGCTTTCTCAACATGTGTGCTAACACCTTTCAACACCGATTGGGCGGGCGTTAACTCATACTCCGTTGAGGTGTTTGACGAGCACGGTTCCTCAGACATGGACTTCATGAACATCTTCGTATGGAACCAAGTAATCGCTACAGCAACAACCGCTAGTGGTGTTACAATGGAATACAACCTAACATACGACGGTGCTAACGAATTTAGTGTGAGCCTTGTAGACAGCGATGCTGAATACACACAAGATCTAACAGAGTTTGGATATGCAGGTGAATACACATCAGTAGCAGTGATGGACTACGCACCATCTACAACATATTTGCCAGAGGACGTTTACGACCAAGAAATAATCATGACTTACGATGCTAGCACATTATCTCCAACAGGAGTATTCTGGGTAAGCACAAACGGGGCATGGGCTCAACTAGATGCATACATTGAGGCTGCAGGTAGTTCAGGTACAATCACCATCGACATGGGAGAAGGAAACCAGGTACTATCTCAAGGTGAGATTGTGCTGATGGGTGGCGAGTTACAGGTAATTGAGATACCAAATGCTCACCCGATGGACTTGACCGTTGAAGCACAGAAGGGCGGTACTATCGCTGCATCTTGGTCTTACATGGGCAACACAGTTCCTGGAACCGACTGGTTGGAAATGGAAATCTGTGACTCAGCAATGGTCTGTACAACAACCATGGAGAACACAACACTCGTGGCTCACTCAATGAGTGGACAAACCGATACAACCCACGGCGAAACCTACACCTACACTCTGAAGGTGTGCAACGTCGGTGGCTGCAACCCAACTATCGCTACAGGCTCTGCTACTGCAGACAAGATGGTAGATGGTTCACCAACAGCAACTGGAATGTCTGTTGGACCTGCAGCATCGGGTGACGCTTGGACCGTCAACTGGGATGTGTCTGGTGACGCATCGGACGTTGCTGGTTGGAAGGTCTGCTTCGCAGATTACAGCTGGGACAGCTCAGGTGCAATGCCAACAACAGATTGTGTTGATGCAGGCTCTGCAACTACAGTGGATGTAAACCACCCTGCAGGAACTGGTACCAAGACCTACTACTTCGCAGCCGTTGCTTACGATGACAAGAACAACATGGAGAACGCTCTACCTGGTACAGATATCAGACTAACTCACAGCACAGTTGTCGACGACCCTTGTGAAGTCAACCCTGACAGTGAAGAGTGTGCTGCTATCGGTGGCACCACTGACGGTGCAGACAGCGGTGAAGTCCCACCTTGGACTTGGGGAGTAATCATCGGTCTGGTAGTAGTTGCATTCGTAGTCGGAGCATTCATCCTCTCCCGTGGCGGAGATGGTGACGACGGCAAAGACTGGGATTACTGATCCCAAGATTGCGAAACCAAGCATACGGTGTACAACACCGAGGCTGCCATGAGGGGCGGTTCGCCGCTCCTCATGGCTCCCCTTCTTCCTTTCATTCAAAACTACTAGCCATAGACTCGATTGGTTGTTCGTTTTCCGCTACGATTCTAAGCTCGTTTAGTAGAACTTCAACTAATCCATTTGCGATTCAAGATCATAGGATGGAGAAATAACGATTTTTGGCGCTTATTTTTGTGGTGTAGATTGCACACCAGAATTAGTTCTGAAAATCATAAAAAAAGTGTATTTTTTTGTTATTATTTTGTTAAAAAAATAATTGCCTATACCGACTATATTCTCATGTCAATCGATTGTTGTGACTTGAGGGCAATAATCTAATGTAATTCAGTACCCTCTTTTGCCAAGAATTGCAAAAGTTAAAACGATGGACAGAGTATGATATTTTGCCCGAGTCAAGTCTTGGATTGAGGGTTCGCTTAGTCACGAAAATTATGACATTATTTCCTTCAATTTCAGTATTCTGTAAAAGGACATGCACCCCAATGCTCATAAGGGATACAGTGCCTCCTGTGCATTGCATACAGTCCGTAAGGAGATGATGACGTGATGTTGGGAAACAAAAACACGAATAAAAAGACCGTACTGGGAGGCGCAGGAATTGCAATATTGCTGTGCGCACTAATGGTTGGTATGACAATGACCAACTTGGTGCCTGCTAGCGCACCCCAGGTAGAAGCCGAGCTTGCAGTAGCAAACGAGGAAAGCGAAGATGTCTTCGCTCTACCAGAGGTCTA
>CEUV01051077.1_pt1 | contig 12913 bp, 11 predicted proteins | sample 356401 | NCBI WGS metagenome assembly CEUV01 (sample SAMEA2622710, study PRJEB7988) | marine metagenome | isolation source: saline water (ENVO:00002010), including
GCTATAGCGCAAGGATATACGGTAGATGTAATTGCTGCTTTTTTAGACAGTATAGGGCTTCAAAACTATATGGTAGAGGTTGGGGGGGAGCTGAAGGCCAAAGGCAAAAATGCAAATGGTGAAAACTGGCGTATTGGCATCGATAAGCCGAGTCCCGAAATAGATGATAACAATCGCTTTCAAACCGTTCTAGAGTTACCTAATAAAGCTTTGGCTACATCAGGTAACTATCGTAAATTTTATATGCAAGACGGAGAGAAATATGCACATACTATTAATCCACAAACGGGCTATCCTGTTAAGCATAAATTGCTAAGCGTAACGGTTGTAACCGATGATTGCATTCTTGCTGACGCTTACGCAACTGCATTCATGGTTATGGGTGTTCAGAAAACGAAGCGATATTTACAAATACATTCAGAGCTAGATGCTTATCTTATTTTCACGAATAGAAAAGGGGAGTGGGAAACTTGGGCTACACCTGCGTTTTCCCGACTTCAGGTAAACTATTAGTTTCTACTTCTTCTTTCTTGCATTTTTCATCAGGGGAAGCGCCGCAAAATCCACAAGCTTCACCTTCTTTGTTTAAAAAAGGACTTTGAGAAGCGCATGTACCAGCAAATTCACCATCTTTTTTAACTAAAATTTTAATGGCTATACCTGCAAAAGCAAGAGCAACAAAACCGATTGCTAATAAGATTACTTCCATAATATACTTTGTTTGAGCAAAGGTATAAAATGTTATACTACTTTTGTGGAAATTATTAACAGATGGATGTACGTCTAAAAGCTTTTGAACGCCTACTAAACATCATAGATGATCTTCGTGCTAAATGTCCTTGGGATAAAAAGCAAACACTAGAGTCATTACGCTATCTAAGTATTGAAGAGATGTATGAACTCTCAGACGCTATTTTAGCCAATGAAATGCAAGAAGTTAAAAAAGAGTTGGGTGACATCATGTTGCATTTAGTATTTTATGCGAAGATTGCCTCTGAAACTAATCATTTTAACATAACAGATGTGCTAAATGGAATTTGTGATAAATTGGTACATCGTCATCCACATATCTATGGAAATTTTGAAGCTATAACGGAAGAAGAAGTGAGGAAAAATTGGGAAAAAATGAAATTAAAAGAAGGAAAGAAATCTGTTTTAGAAGGTGTTCCTGGATCTTTACCGGCTATGCTAAAGGCTATTCGTGTTCAAGAAAAAGTGCGCGGTGTTGGTTTCGATTGGGATGATAGCGAACAGGTTTGGGAAAAAGTGCAAGAAGAGTTGGAAGAATTTAAAACTGAAGTAAAAAAAGGTGATAAGGCAAAAACCGAACAAGAGTTTGGTGATTTATTGTTTTCTTTGATCAATTACTCTAGGTTTATGGATATAAACCCAGAAGATGCTTTGGAACGTACCAATAAGAAATTCATTCAGCGTTTTCAGCAAATGGAAGCTGTTCTAAATGATGAAGGGAAAGACATTACTGAAATGGCACTTTCCGATATAGATGTGTACTGGGAACGAGCTAAAAAGACTATTTAGGAGCTTTTCTCAAAAGATAGCCCGCTAGTCCTACATACATAAAGTTAGGAATCCAAACAGCTATTCCAGGAGATAAACCGCCATTTGTGGCAAAAGTAGTCGACACCTGCATAAAGAGGATGTAAGAGAAACTTATTAGCAATCCCACACCTAAATGTAATCCAATCCCTCCGCGTACTTTCCTAGATGCAAAAGCTACCGCAATAAGAGTTAAAATAATGGTGGCGAAGGGAAATGCTATTCGCTTGTGTTTTTCTATTAGATGAAAAACTAAGTTTTTAGAGCCTTTCATGCGCTCTTCTTTAATATAATTGTTCAGCTCAAAAAAATTCATAGTTTCCACTGTGTTTAAACGTATATTGAAATGGTTTGGATGTAAATTGATTACAGTATCTAGTTGTCTTCCTTCTATGATGGTTTCCCGCATGCCATTAAAATTTCTAATAAAATAATGATGAATGTTCCACTTGTTTGTAGTGCTGTCCCATTCTACATAATTCGAAAATAACTTACGTTTTAGCTGTCCATTTTTAAATTGCTCCATAGAGAATTTGTAACCGATATTTTTAGTGCTGTTATAGCTTTCCATATACACGAAATTACCTGGGCTTATTTGCATATGTATATTTTTATCTCGATTTCGATATGGGTTTTTAATGTAGGTGTTTTCAAACTCTAATCTAACTTCATTAGCAGGTGGAATAATAAAATTTCCAAGTGTAAAAGACAAACTTCCTATAATAATAGCTGAAATCAAGAATGGAAGGAGCATTCGTTTAAAACTAACGCCACTTACTAAAATCGAAATAATCTCGGTATTAGTTGCCATTTTAGAAGTAAAAAAAATAACCGCTATAAAGGTGAAAAGTGGGCTAAATAAGTTTCCGAAATAAGGGATGAAATTAAGGTAATACTCAAAAATGATAGCTCGTAAAGGTGCTTCCTTCTCTATAAAATCGTCAATCTTTTCGGAGATGTCAAAGACAATTACAATTAGTAATATCAAGGTGATAGAGAAGAAGAATGTTCCCAAAAACTTTTTGATGATATACCAATCGAGTTTGCGCATTATAATCTTCTATCTAACTTTTTAACCATTTCGTTTTTCCAGCTATCAAAATTACCTTCAGTAAGGTGATTTCGTGCTTCTTCCATTAACCAAAGATAGAAACGGATATTGTGAAGTGTAGCAATTTGTTTTCCTAACAGTTCACCAACACTGAAAAGGTGACGAAGGTATGCTTTATTGTAATATTGATCTACAAAAGATGTTCCGTTTGGATCAATGGGAGAGTAGTCATCAGCCCACTTTTTATTTTTGATATTGATAGTACCTTCACTAGTAAAAAGCATTCCGTTACGTGCATTTCTAGTAGGCATTACGCAATCAAACATATCAATGCCAAGGGCAATATTTTCTAAAAGATTACTTGGAGTTCCTACTCCCATCAGATATCGAGGTTTGTCTTCTGGTAATACTTCGCAAACCACTTCAGTCATTTCGTACATGAGCTCGTGTGGTTCTCCAACAGAAAGACCGCCAATGGCATTTCCTTCTCTTTCAAAAGAAGCGATTTCCTCTGCCGATTGCCTTCTCAAGTCTTTGTAAACACTGCCCTGAACAATTGGAAAAAGACTTTGCTCGTATCCGTACTTTCCTTGAGTACTATCAAATCTCTCGCAGCATCTCTTCAGCCAACGATGTGTCATGTGCATAGATCGTTTTGCGTATTTATAATCACAAGGATAAGGTGTGCATTCGTCAAAAGCCATGATTATGTCTGCGCCAATCGTTCGTTGAATATCCATCACATTTTCTGGTGTAAACCAATGATAAGATCCATCTATATGTGATTGAAATTTAACACCTTCCTCTTTGATTTTTCTCCTGCCAGACAAGGAGTAAACTTGGTATCCACCACTATCGGTAAGGATTGGCTTTTGCCAGTTCATAAACTGATGCAAACCACCTGCTTTTTCAATAATATCTAGGCCGGGGCGAAGGTATAAGTGATAAGTGTTTCCAAGTATTATTTGTGCTAGTGTATCTTTTTCAATTTCATGTTGATGAACTCCTTTGACAGTAGCAGCTGTTCCGACAGGCATGAAAATAGGCGTTTGTATCTTTCCGTGTACTGTTTTTAGCTCTCCTAATCGAGCATTAGTTGAAACATCTTTTTTTAATAATTTGAATTTCATTAAGTTGAAAATTTTATCAAATATAAAAAAGAAAGACCTAGTATTTTTTCTAGGTCTTTCTTGTAATACGAATCTTTTATTTTGGGCTAATTTGTTAGTTTGTGTGTTTAATCTGGAAGTACAATTAGTTTTTCTTCATTCTTTTTCTTCTTCTTCTTTTTCTTCTTTTTCTTCTTTTTCTTCTCTTTCTTTTCTTTCTTGTCCTTCACCTCATTCACTTCTTTCACTTCTTTCACTTTCATCTCCTCCATTTTTACATCCTTTTCTTGAAGTTCTATTACTTCTTCTTCTGTTTTTTGGACGGGCTTATTGTTGTCAAGCGTGAAGTTAATCGGTATATTATACTGAACATTTACAGCTTTACCTCTTTGTTTACCAGGTTTGAACTTCGGCATAGATTGTACTACGCGTACTGCTTCTGCATCTAAGAATTGATCTACTCCGCGTAATACTTTCACTCTTTCTACCTCTCCATTTTTATTAACCACAAAGCTAACAAATACACGACCTGTAATGAAGTTTTCTCGAGCAGTTTGAGGGTATATAGTGTTTTTGGAGATGTAATTCATGATTTCTCTCTGCGTACATTGAGCATCTAAACAATCTTTAAAGCGAGGCATATCTTCTACTTTCATAAAGACTTCATCAGTTGTATTCTCCTCTTCATTAATTTCTGAGTCTTCAGAAATATCTTCAAACAATTTGTCTATTTCGTTCTCTGAATTTACTAACTCATATTCATCAATTGTAATTTCTTCAGCTTCTTCTACCTCTTCAATAACAATTTCTTCTTTTTTTTCTTCTTCTTCTTCTGGATATTTATCAGCTAATATTTTTACCAAATCTGTTTGAATGTGTTTTTCTTCTTCTTCTTCTTCTTCAATATTTATAGAATCTGACAAGTCTTCATTTGAATTTGTTTGGTTAAAAAAGTTTGAGAAAAAAGTAAACAATTTAGCATCTTCAATATTAACTTTTAAATAGGGTATAGACTCTTCAATTATATCGTCATCAATTTCTGGAGTATTCCAATCATTAATTTCTCCTTTAATACTAAAGAAACCTGAGATCACGCCTAGACCAACAAGAATTAAAATTTCTTTTTTCATAATCAAATAAATTTAAGACGCATGCACTACATTAGTGCATGCGTTTGAATTTTTCTACATTATAATGCTTAATGAACCTGAAAATATTAAGATTAAGATGAATAAAAGTGTAAAGCCTAATAGAGGTTGATTGTTGTTTTCAGCTTTTGCTTCGTTTGTTAGTGTTATAAAATACCACTCATCTTCCTCTTTCATGGTGTATGCATTATAAAATAGCTTAGCGAAGTATGAGAATAAGATACTACAAATAAGTCCTCCAAATAGTGCTACAAACAATATAGCAAAAATGAATGCGGTATTTTTAAATACTAAAAGTATTTTTTGTTGGGCTTTATCATAATCCACAAGTGAATTGTACATAACTAATAATTCTTGTTTACTAGTCAATTCTTTATTTTTACTTGTAATTTTAGCAGATAGATTTTCTATTTCACTTTTTAACTGAGCGTAAAATGAACTTTCATTATTTATATAACTACCATCTGTTCCATTTGGAGTAATACGTTTTTTAGGAGAGGTGATTTTGTTATATCTAAAGTTGTATTTCCAATCTAATAATGTGCTTTCTAAGTTGGCTTTTGTATTACTAAATGAAGGAGAAGATAAATTGCTATTTCTTTGAGCAGTATTTGTTGGTTTTGATTTCTCACCCATTCCGGTTGCAAATACTCTGTAATCATAACTTTCATTCGTCTTGATATTAGAGTCTGTAAATTTATTTATATCAGACTCTACTTCTCCAATCACAGACCATTCTTTTTCTTTAGATAGTTTACGCTCTATGACAAACTTATTTTCATTGTAAGAGTTGTCGTTCCAAAACAGAACATTTTTAAAGTTTAACTCACCTCTTACAATAAGACCTGTTGGTGATGATAAAAAATGGTTGCTAATTGTTTTAGAAATGATTGGACTCCATTTAGATGATCCTTTTCTGTTTTTTACTTTTACTCGATATTGATATTTTTCACCTTCAATGACATCTTCATCTATATATTTTGAAATGTCAGATGATTTAGAAATGGTTTTCCAATCATCATCGTCGGAAGAGTCTCCATCTCTTCTTTGTACAACAAACTGCCATTTTTCATTTTCAAACTGCTTGAAGTATGTTTCTAATTCAAGCTTTTCGTTTTCTAGTAGTTTAATGTTTTCTGTAACTTTAGTAATATTATTTTTTAGATCATCAATAATTCCAGGAAGAGTAGTTGTTAAACTAGTGTGATTGTCATCAAAAATAAGTTTAGTATTTTCAATTACATTGTTTGGAAAGTTAGTAGCAAAAGCCGTTTGATTTACATAAAGCTCAGCATTAATTAAATCTTCATATGCTTCTTCAAGTGTAATAATGTCAGTAGAATCTGATAAGTATGAAATAGAAGTATTAGATAATTCATCGCCAACTTCTGATAATTCTTCTGTTGCTTTTTTGTTTTCTTCCTCATAAAAATTTGTTTTGAACGAATCAGCAGTAGCAATGGAGTAATACACAAATACTGCAGGAATCAATGCAACAATTGTAGCCCATAATCCAGCAGGTATAGTAATCGCTATAAGCTGAACTCCCTTATCTTTTATAATTTTTAAATAAGAAACAATAGATTCTTTGAATGAATTTGATTCATTATTCTTTAATAAATGATTTGGAAAAATGGAAATTGAAAAGCTTAAAACTAATAAGCACAATAGAGTAACACCTGATAAGAATACATTGGTATTGATAGCAATACCCAAAACAGTCAATCCAATATCAGGTATGATGCTGAAAAATAATAACGCATGAATAGTGATAATAGCTATTAAAGTAGTTATAATGTAGCTTAGAGAAGCTTTCATAACTTTATTACCATGGGATGCGTGATCTCTTTCTTCTTCAAAATGATTCATTGAAGTAATAGTTCCTACTGAATGTAAAGTAGGAAGAACAGATAATAACAAACCGACAAAAGCAATTGTTTCTTGTTCAAATAGTTCTGCTAAGTATATAGAGATGCCAAGAATTAATAAAGTATAAAAAGCGCCTTTAAATCCAACTTTTAATTTGTTATAGTTATATGTGCCTTTTATACTTTGAAAAGACGTTAGGTATAAATCCCATCCCCATCTAATTGTATAGTGAAAAATAAATTTTGCTGTAAAAACTACAGGCATCCATATGATATTCATAAATACCCATTTAGGAACTTTCCACCAAAACTCAATTTTTAATGTGGTGTATACCCATTTTAAAGCATTAATAATATGTACAAAAAGGAAATGATAAACCTTATTAAGGATATTAGCAATAAATTCTGCTACTACTACGAATGCCCATCCAGCCCATACAAATGTGTTGTATATAAATACAAGTGGAGCTGTTAATACTAACAATAATGTCCAGGCATTTTTCATTCCCTTCATTCTGTCAATTCCAATTAAGAAGCTAGGCTCTCTTTCTAGGCTTTTAGAGAATAGGAATCCAAGAATTGCAAATGGTAATAAAGAAAACAAACAATAAAAAACTATGTCAAATTTAGTGTTTGTAAAACTGATTAGTTGTAGAATTTCTTCCATAATAAAATAATAAGATTAATAAAATTAAAAAAGTACTATGCTACTGAAATTGCCATCACAAGATCCTGTTGCATAGTACTTGGCAGTAAAAATATATAAAATAATTAATTATACAAGTAAAATCTTAAATTCCCTATCATTGCATTGATGATTTTTACTTTGATTTTAATTTGTGCTTTTGGAGTGTCTGTTTTTATTCAGTTGCTTTATTTTTTATTGATTTATAGAAAATTGGCGTTTCACAAAGAGCCACAAGGAGAATTTATGGACCCCGTGTCAGTTGTGGTTTGTGGTTATAACGAAGCTGAAAATTGGAAGCGTTTAATACCGCTTTTATTAGAGCAAGAATACGAAAGATTTGAAATAGTTATTGTTAATGATCAGTCTACAGATAATACTAAATTCGTATTTAAAGAATGGGATTGGCATCCAAAACTCAAATTAGTTACTATTGATAAACATGTGAAGAAGGGTTTTGGTAAAAAATTCGCTTTAACCTTGGGGATTAAGGCTGCTCAATACGATTACTTATTGTTGACAGATGCAGACTGTTACCCAAAAGATAAACAATGGATTTCTTCTATGGTTAAGTATTTTTCTAAACGAAAAGAAATTGTCTTGGGTTATGGTGGTTATGAAAAACAATCAGGATTGCTCAATAAGTTAATACGTTTTGATACTTTTCAGGTAGCCTTGCAATATCTTTCATATGCATTAATTGGCAAGTCATACATGGGGGTGGGAAGGAATTTGGCTTACAAGAAATCACTTTTTTTTGAAAATAAAGGGTTTGCTTCACACATTCATATTCCATCTGGAGATGACGATTTATTTATTAGAGAAGTCGCTAATTCTAAAAATGTTGCTATTGCCGTTAGTAGTTCTTCTCAAACACTTTCAGAAGCCAAAACTACATGGTCTAGTTGGTTTAGACAAAAAACAAGGCATTTAAGCACTAGTGGATATTATACTTTTTCACATAAATTATTGTTAGGATTTTGGGCCTTATCTCAAGCACTTTTTTGGACTTTAGGAACTGTATTAATTGCCTATGATATAAATAAAATAGCAGTGGTGCTTCTAATTAGTTTAAGGTTGTTTATTCAGGGATTTATATATTATAGAGTTATGAAACGTTTTGAAGAGCAAGATTTAATATGGTTGTTTCCTTTGTACGAGATTATACAATTATTTTTCCAACTTATTTTTGTATTTTCGAACTTATTCAATCTTAAAAAACGTTGGTAGATAATAGTCACCTTTCTGACAAAGCTAAAGAAGATTTAATATTAGTTCAACGAGCGCTAGAAAATGGAGATCCAAGAGCTTTTAATGAACTAATGGCTCGTCATAGAGATCCAGTTTACTTTATGCTTAATGAAAAAGTAAATGGAAATAAAGAGCTAGCTAAAGAGCTTACGATTGAGGCTTTTGGTAAGGCCTTTAATAAGCTACAATATTACACACCTAAGTTTGCTTTCAGCACATGGTTGTACTCAATTGCTAAAAATAACTTGATTGATTATTTGCGTAAAAAAAAGTTGACTACAGTATCTCTTAGTAATATGTTTGATTCGGATGAAGAAAATGCTCAAGTTCTACAAATTCCAGCTGATATATTGAATCCAGAAGGAGAATTTGAAAAAAAGCAACGTATTAAAATTCTTCGAAAAATAGTAGAGCAATTAAATCCAAATTACAGGACACTAGTCAAATTACGTTACTTCAAAGAATACACATATGATGAGATTGCTCAAGAATTGAAAATCCCTCTCGGTACTGTTAAGGCTCAGTTACACAGGTCAAGAGAACAATTATTTAAGATTTTATCTGGTAGTCAAGAAAAAATCTAATGGAACAAATCCAAAGTTATTTTCCAAATTTATCTTCTAATCAAATTAGGCAGTTCAAACAATTGCCTTCTTTGTACGAACACTGGAATACTCAAATAAATGTAGTAAGTCGAAAGGATGTTGGTGCTTTACTAGAGCGTCATGTGCTTCACTCCTTAGGAATAGCTAAGGTCATGAGCTTCGAAAGTGGAAGTAATGTCCTAGATGTAGGTACTGGAGGAGGATTTCCAGGCATTCCATTGGCAATATTATTTCCTGAAGTAAATTTTTTCCTAGTAGACAGTATCGGAAAAAAAATAAAAGTAGTTCAAGCTATAGTAGATTCATTAGAGTTACAAAATGTTCGAGCAGAGCATAAGCGTGCTGAAAAGATAGAAGAGAAATTTGATTTTGTTGTTAGCCGTGCTGTCACACGAATGCCTGATTTTTTAAAGTGGATTCGTAACAGCTTCAAAAAAGAATGTACCAATGAATTTCCAAACGGATTACTATATTTAAAGGGAGGAGATTTAACTGACGAAATGACTTCGGTAGATAATTATTACAACGAATTTCTTTTGTCAGACTATTTTCAGGAAGATTTTTTTGCGACCAAAAAAGTGGTGTATGTTCAGATGGTTTAAATCTTCTGACAGAAATAAATAATTTCACCCTCAGGTAAAGCATAACGTTCAACTAGTTTCGGATCTAATTGATGTATGAAGTCGTCTTCAGTCACCTTGAATCCAGCAGCTTCTAATCGCTTTCCATAATCTAATCCAAAAAGTCTTACATGATCGTCTTGCCAGTATAGGCGTTCTCTTTCTTTTGGGTCGGTAATTGTTGGGTCTTCTACTGTTTTTGGATTGTTCGAGTCGATAGGTACTTGGAAAATACCCCACCCACCCACTTTCATAACTCGATAAAACTCAGTCATTACTTTATGTGCATCCTCAACATGCTCTAGAACATGGTTGCAAATAACCACATCAAAACTATTCTCTTCAAAAGGAATTTCATGTACATCCATTTTTACATCAGCCCAGGGTGAAATAAGATCTCCTGTGGTGTATTCAATATTTTTCATCTCTTTAAAAATCTTAATGAAGCAATATTCTGGAGCAATGTGTAAAAAGCGAAGGTTATCGATGAATAAATTGGTTTTTTCTTTCATGAAAAGCCACATCAATCGATGTCTTTCTAAAGACATGCTATCAGGAGCCAATGCATTTTTTCTACTCCTTAATCTACCGTATGGTAAAAGTTTTCTATATGTAATTCCATTTATAGGGTCTTCAAAACGATTACCTCTCATGAATATTGAAAAAACACGTAAAAAGAAATGGCTTATATAATGTAGGTAATGCCTTGGAATGAGTCTAGTAACAATGCTGATGAAGTACTTCATAATGGAAGTCTAAAAAAAATAATTCGTGTTTAATCTTTAAAGTACTTAAAACCCATGCGAGCTAACATTTTTTTTTCAAAATTCCAGAAAAATTGAAATTGACCAAAAAGTGCACCAAATATTAAAATTAGTATTTGATAGACAGGGAAGATCAAAATTAATCGAATTGGTTTGTAAATCCATGGATTCAATGTTTCCTCCGTTATGTTAAAATAATTTAATATTGGTTTAGCAACAATTAAAGAAGACGATCCTGTAATCGCAAATACCAATAAGATTATAAATAACTGAAAATTCGATTGAATATTCCACCTTAGTTTTAATTTTCGAAAAAAGCTAAGCATATTATTGCAAATATATTAGAATAGAATTGACTTTCTGTTTTTTAATTTCGTAATTTTGAAACACTAACCTAATTTCTTACCCTAATGAAAATCAAAGCTTTTACAATCGCTTTGTGTATTTTTTTGAGTGCTTTTAATTCAAATGCTCAGCAGGCCAACTTTAACGGAACCGGAACAGCTCCTGATTTTACACTTTCTGATATGAATGGAGACACTCATCATTTGTACAGCTATTTAGATAGTGGAAAGACAGTTGTTCTTAAATTAATGAGTGTTTTTTGTGGAGCGTGTGGAATGCATGCAGCACCAACAGAAAACGTATGGAATAATTTAGGTCCAAACGGATTAGATGAGATAATGGTTTTAGGATTAGAAATTAATGCGAACTCTGACTCTTCAGATTGTTCAAATTATATAAACACTCATAATTTGACTCATCCGTTAATTAATAATGTTTCATCTTTAAGCTTAGGCTATTCTGTTAGTTATACCCCAACATATTACGTTGTCTATCCAGACTACAGCTATACACCAGTATGTTATTCATCTTGTAACAATAGTACTGGTCCAACGACAATAGAAAATACTCTTACAAATCTTGTTAATTCTTGGTCTCCCCCTGTAACAGATTTGATTATTTCTGAATATGCTGAAGGAAGTTCTTATAATAAATATATAGAATTATATAATGGGACTGCTTATGATATTGATTTGTTTGACTATGAAATATGGAAAATAACAAATGGTGGATCATGGCCAGAACAAACTTTATCTTTAAATGGAATTTTAGAAAGTGGTGAAACATATGTTATTGCACATAATTCAGCAAATAGTACTATTACAAATAGTGCTGACTTAATTTCAGGTATATGTAGCTTCAACGGGGACGATGCTATTGGGCTTGCAAAATTTGATGGAAATAATTTTATATTGATAGACGCAATTGGTGAGGACGGTCCTGATCCTGGTACCGGATGGGATATAGATAGTATTTCTAATGCAACTAAAGATCATACATTGATAAGAGCATTTGATATTTGTAATCCCGAAACAGATTGGAGCATTTCAGAAAATCAATGGGAAATTCTTCCCATTAATGATTTTAATAATATAGGTGTGCATTCGGGTTGTTTAAATACTTTACCAGTAGTTTATGGATGTACTAATCCAATTGCCAATAACTATGATTCTTTATCAACATCTGATGATGGGAGTTGTATTATTCCTTCAGTTAATATTAACTTTCCCTACAATGGATATTCTTCAAGTCAATCTAATATTAATGTAGATTATGATGTGAGTAATTTTAGAGTTGGTTATCCAGGACCATATATAAATGGTCATATTCATTATACAATAGACGGTGTAATGACAATGCAATATGATACTTCTTCAATAACCTTAACTAACTTATCATATGGGATACATACTTTTATTATTGAGTTAGTAGATACTAATCACTCATCATTTGTTCCGGCTATTGCAGATACATTATATTTTGAAATTTTAGCTAATATTTCAGGTTGTACTGATCCATTAGCTTTTAATTACAACGCTCAAGCTACAAATGATGATGGAAGTTGTTTTTTTGTTAATCCATCTAATCATGTTATTAATACTGTTGGAATGTTTTTTGATCCAGATACTTTATATGTTACAGTTGGAGACACGGTGACATTTAATATCAGTAATTATCATAATGCAGTTGAAATCGATTCAGCTACATATATTTTAAACGGAACTAATTCTAATGGTGGCTTTAATTTTGGTGTAGGTACTTTTGATTGGGTTGTTCCACAAGCTCAAACTTATTATTACATATGTCAACCACATGCAATAATGGGTATGAAGGGAATTATTATAGCTAATATGCCATTTACTTCTGTATTAGGATGTACAGATCCAGCTGCTGACAACTACGATGCTTCG
>CEUV01055720.1_pt1 | contig 12892 bp, 8 predicted proteins | sample 356401 | NCBI WGS metagenome assembly CEUV01 (sample SAMEA2622710, study PRJEB7988) | marine metagenome | isolation source: saline water (ENVO:00002010), including
CGTAAATGTTTCGCCCATTCTTGAATAACAAGTATGTGTGCCATCTGTATATTCTATTAGAGTTCCATTTTCGTTAGACTCTTTTACTTTCCAAGTTATAGTCATTATGAGAAGTTCCCGTTTGTTGATCCTGATGTTGAAGCAATACCATGTACTGTTTGATTATATGTATTATAACCAAACATTGAATTACCAGCAGATCCTCCACTAGAGGCATCTCCGTTTGCTGATACTGCTCTACTACTTATACTAACACCATTTTGATTTATTGTTGGAAATGATACAGTACCACTTGTTGCACTTCTACCTGATCCTGCATTACCATTAGAACCACCACTTGCACCTGGTGTATTACTAAAGTTTCCTTGATTTGATACCATTCTTACAATTCTACCATTAAAAAAAGAACCGTTAGCTGAACATTGTGTTCCTGTTGTAGTTACATTCACATTACCATTTGCAAAGTTAGTTGTATGACCTCCGCCACCAGCACTACCTCCACCACCATCACTTATGTTACCTGGTTGAGCGCCAGCACCACCGCCGCCGCCGCCTGAGCCTATTGTAAATGCAGTAGATCCATTAGTGTTTGTTGTAATACCTTTAAATGTTGTTGATGTGCAAGTTGTACCGTTATTAATTGCACCTGTTATATTTGAACCGTAGGCAGAACCTCCGCCTCCGCCACCTGAACCACCATATACATTTGAGTTGTTATCTATAAAGGCAGGTGATTGTACTAAAAATGCTGTACCACCTCCGCCACCATTACCTGCAGATCCTGTAGGTGCAGCATTACTATTAGCGCTGTGTGAAACAGGTTGACCATTACCACCATTACCACTTCGACCATATACGCCGTGATTAATGATTATAGAAGTTGCACCTGTTCTACCAGAAGGTAAAAATAAAGCCGCAGTACCTGTTGTATTTGAAAAACAATCAGCATTTGTAGTAAATAACAGATTAGTAGCATTAGGATAACCAGATGATATATTGTGTCTATCTCCACCACCACTTATTTTTGCAGTATTTCTTAATTCACTCAAAGCAATCGCACCACTTGCTGGCACACTTGCCAGAGGATTCCCTAATGCAGGTCCACCGCTATAGTAATTATTGAGAGAGTTGTTGGCCTGCGGTTGACCGAACTCTGTTCTTATATCTTCAAAACTAATTGCGCCTGTTGGTGTTGTCATAATATTATTTATAACTGGTCTTTCATAGCCTTTTCATAAGGAATCATATTAGCCATAGCCTTTTCTTGAAGTTCTTTCATTTCTCTTTCAAACCTCTCATTTGAAGGACCTTGATTAATAAATTCTTCTGGATCACCTGCCGTGCCATTAGTATGATCTCTAAATGCAATAGTGTGACCAGTGCCATCTTCTTTTAAATAATGTTTTACAAATGTTTTTCCATTAGATTGGGATATTACTTTTCCTTTATGTTTCATTATGAACCGTCTCCTCCATAATACTCACTCATTAACATATTCTGTCTTCCACACTCAACACCAAAATTACCTGTGGCCTCAGCTGTTGAGGCATTACTACTAGGAAATTTTGTGATCGTAGGAGCAAAATTAGTAGAGGCATTATTTCCAGTATCATTGTTAGTTGTTCCTCTTGGTGCAGAGTAATACACATTAGTACTAGGGTTCCAATTAGTATAAGTTAAAGTATTAAAATAGTACCCTCCTTGATTCAAATTATGAGTAAGTCTTAAAGTTCCTGTAGTAGGTTCTGAAGCCCGTACTTGAAAATAACCAGAATAGAGACCTCTACCATTACCAACATTACTTGAACCGGTATCTCTATAATCTGAACCACCGTTGCCAAATCCATCATCATCATTAATCATTGTACTTATCTCTGATATTAAATTTGCTCTATTAATACCCGCAGAATGATAGTTATAAAAAGTGTAGGACCAAGCAAGAGAACCTGCCGCAGTATATAGTTGTGCTACAATCTTTGAGTACATATTAGCCCCATATCTTTGAGTCTGACCATTTGTACCCTCATTTGCACTATTTGAAAACTTATAAGAACCACCACTATTCCCAAAACCATATATCCATGGTAGATTTTTTGTAGTATCAGCAGACCTAGTGCCATACAAAAATATTGTGCTGCCACTATTATTTGTAAGTGTACATATTAAAGTTGAACCAGAACTACTCCAAGAAGCACTAAGACTTGTACTCATTGATCCTGTTGCTGATGTTGGTGCTGCTGGTAAATTAGACGCAAAAAAGGATGCCAGACCTGATCCAGAATTGGTTACTCCTGATGTATTTATCGAACCTGAACTCCAAAGAGCATAACCACTTGTACCGAAGGCGGATGGTGAATGTGCTAAATTTGTATCTATTGTATGTGTTTGTCCATACATATATATTAATAACTGATTACCACCACCAGGAAATATACCATCACCTGAAGCTTCAAAATCTCCTCTAAGTTGTATTGAGTCTCCATTACGAAGAACACCAGGCATAGAACCTGTATTAATTGCGTTAATAGCAAATAAAGTTCCACCACCAATTAAAGCAGTTTCACTACCTCCAGCCAGAGATGATGGAAAAGCAAGATCGCCGTAAGAACATTTTTGGGTTACATTTCTATTTGATGTGGGGGCTACTTGAAAAGCAAAATAATTTGAAGTGCTATCTGAACCACTTACAGTTTGTGCCTGATTGGTTGAAAGATATAAATAATTTGCTGACTCTGAACCACTATTACCTATTGCTGTACCTAGAGTATTAATTTCTATTTGAGTGTAACCATAAAAATAACCTCCACCAGTATTATATACGGCTCCATTATTTTGAACACCAGATGAAGCCAAACTAGAACCATCAGTTGTTATTGATGTGGTAACATTAACAGGTACGGTAACACTATTATCTAACCATAAAATAACTCTTGTTGTGGCAGATAATGCAGCGATAGTTAATGGAGTAATCGAAGGTTTTGAACCATTAATAGTAAAACTATATCCATCCCAACCTATCAGAAATCTAATGGTATCACCAGTTTGTTGTTTAGCAGCATAATTACCTAAAGCAATATCAGTAGCACCACCACCGTATTCATTTTTTAGATCAGTAAATGAGATAGCACCTGAAGTTTGTAATGTCATTATTTTTCATCCACTTTTTTAGATAATTCTTTAATTGCTTGAATTACTAACCCCATAAGTTTTTCATATTTGACACCCTTAAAACCGTCTGCTCTTTCAGCAACAATTTCAGGTAAAACTTTTTCAACATCCTGAGCAATTATTCCTGTATCGTGTTTTCTAACAAAATATCCATCTTCACCACCACGAGAATTAATATACTCGTCTGTCCAGTCAAATTTAACACCTTGTAAAGAATTAATTTTATCTAAAGCATTATCTATTGTTGTAATATTTTCTTTTAATGCAACATCTGAAGAATAGTAGGCAGTGATCTCATTAGTTGCTCTTATCTCACCAGTGGTTCCTGAAGCAGTAGTACCAACACCAAGTGAAGTTAGTTGAGAAGAACCTGTGATTGTTGCACCATCACCCTCAATAGCACCACTTGCGTCAACTTTACCAGATACATCAATACCATCTGAAGCTGTATTTAATTTAGCAGTATTATCGTGATATAAAGTGACCGCACCATCTGGTGTAAAAGCTGCCATTGTTTCAGTACCACCATCATTTTGTATGTTTACTGTGCTGCCTCTTAAATCTAGACTACCAGAACCAGCATCTCTAATGACACTAACATTAGCAGTGCCATCATGGAATATTAGTAAATCTTGAGAATCACCTACTCTAATTTGAGCATCATCTGCTAAGTCTAATTGACCAACAGTTAAGGGTGCAGCTGCGATTGTTAAATCTCCAGTACCATCTGCAGCCGCAGTTGTAGTACCAAATATAAATCCATCAGCACTTTCATCCCAAGCCATAATCGCATTATTACCAGTTGAACCTCTTTCAATAATAATACCACAGTCATTCGCATTTGAACTCGCACCACTATTTAACTCAAGTAAATTATCGGTAACAGTAGTATTTGTAGTATTGACTGTTGTAGTTGTTCCGTTTACTGTTAAGTTTCCTGCAATCGTTAAATTTGCACTACCAGTTAAACCAACATCACCACTAAAGTTTGCAGCTGCAGCGGCAACTGTTCCTGTAAATGTAGGTGAAGCGAGAGGTGCTTTTGCGTCTAATTGTGTTTGAATAGCAGAGGTAACACCATTCACATATCCTAATTCTGTTTCAGTTGTTGCAGATACAGCAATTTTTTGTGAACTGTTAGATATAACTGCTCTACTTGCAGTCAAAGATTCTGTATCAATAGTTGTTGCAGAACCTGTAATAGTTGCCTGTTTACCATCTAATTGTGTTTGAATAGCAGAGGTAACACCATCAACATATCCTAATTCTGTAGCAGTTAGTGTGCCAGGAATACCATCTAATACATTTAATTCAGCAGTTGAAACTGAAGCACCATCTAGTATTTCTAATTCTGCTTCTGTTATCACAGCATTGCCAATTGTAAAACCAGCTGAGGTTACTGTTCCTGTTGTAGTGAATCCTGAAGAATTGAAAAAACCAATATCTGATCCACCTACTTTAATATCTATTTTATCATCTGTATCTGCTGTAAGACTTGTATCGGCATCTAAATCTAAAATGAACTCTTGGCCATTTGCGTCAATTACACTAGAAGCAACTTGAAGTTGCTTACCTAAGAATAATATATGATGCGACTGACTTGATGAAGGTGCAACAGCAAATGTTATTTGAGTACCTGTACCATTTAATGAATAAGCAGTACCTGGTGTTAATACAACACCATTTGATATAACTAAAATATGTGCGACATCACCAACAGCAAAATCTAAGGTAAATGTAGTTGTACTATTGTCACCTGTTATGGTTTGTCTTTCTAAATCACCGAATGTCGGTTCTCTTCCTATATATGTGTCTAATCCCATTATGATATCCTTTGAAATAATCCTGCTAATGATAAATGATAACTTATACCACTTCCACCTGATGTAGTTCCACCTTGATATGATGCCTGAGCAACACAGCGCCAAGTTCCTGTTTCAGTTGCTCTTGTCTTACCAGTTGGATCAGAAGATGCTCTAAACCCTCTCATTAAGCCCATTTGAGTTATAGTACCACCAGAACCCGGTACATTCACTTGTAGTGTTTCTGGAACTCCTAAATACATATTATTTACATCATATGTGCCAGGTGTTATCTCATCCCCAACACTAATAGTTTGTGATGCCGCAGCACCACCAGAGTTTTTATAGTATATAGCAAATTCTTTTAATGCGCCTACAGCAGTAGCACTAGTTGGTCCGAGAGGTAAATTTGTTAAATTAGCACCACTAATTGCAGGTAGTGTGCCTGTTAAATTACCAGCAGGTAAACTTGTTAAACTTGCACCAGAACCACTAAATGTTGTAGCAGTTGCAGTTCCTGTTATAGATACTCCACTTGCGGAGGTAGAAACTTTGACTGAGTTATTGTGCAATAAATCTACCGCACCCCCATTTGTGCAACGAATATAGTCAGCGGTACCACCACTATTTGCTACTCTTACATCAGTACCTTCAAGTCTTAAATTTCCTGTTCCAGCATCTTTTATATACGAGTCACTTCCATCGTGATAGATTTCTAAATCTTGAGAATCACCAAGTCTAATTTTTTCATTATCACCCACATCAAGACCATCACTAGTTAAGACACCAGTAATTGTAGCCCCAGCAGAAGTAGTTTCAAACTTTTTAGTTCCATCGTGATTTAATTCAACAGAACCATCACCAGTGAATTTAGCCCCAACTGTAGCATCTGTATTTTGTATTTCTACAATAGATGCTTTTAATTTTAAATCACCTGTTCCTGTATCTTCGACATAAGAATGACTACCATCATGGTAAATTTCTAGATCATTACTTGCACCTAGTTTAATTTTTTGATTATCACCCATATCTAACTCAGTAGCAGATAGGGTAGAAGCAGCAAAAGGTGCAGCTGTAATTGATAAATTACCTGTATCTGAAGCTGTAGCAGTTGTAGTACCTACTATGAAACCGTCAGCACTTTCATCCCAAACAAATATTGCATTGTTACCTGTTGAACCTCTTTCGATTATTATACCAGAATCATTTGCGTTTGATGTTGCACCTGAGTTTAATTCTAATAAATTGTCATCTAGAGTTGTGTTTGTTGAATTTACTGTGGTTGTTGTACCATTAACAGTTAAGTTACCTGCGATTGTTATATCGTTAGGTAAACCAATAGTAATTGTTCCTGAACTTTCAGCAACATCTACCTCATTTGCAGTACCCGAAAATGTTGCAGTACCACCTAAAGCGATTGCAGTAGAATTAGAACCATCTGAAACAGTAATTGAAGAATTACTTAATTTTGCATTACCGATACTACCTGCAAGTTTTGTAGCAGCGATTGATCCTGCTAACATTGTATTTGAAACTGAACCTGTGTCTCCAGTACCTACAAGAGTTCCTGTTGCAACTGGTAAGGTTAATACTGCTGAACTACCTGCCGAATGTGGTTGTGCCTGTAAAGTTTGTGCGTGTGCGTTATTTACTTCGCAATAAAATTTAACTTTTGAAACAGCGCCTGTGGCCGATCTCATATCAATATTACCATCTGTAATAGTAATACCTCCCGTTGATCCATTACCATCTACAATAACTTTACCAGTACCATTTGGTAATAAATTAATATCGCCGTTAGAAACAGAAACTATATCATTACCGTTTACATCTAAGTCACCACCAAGTTGAGGTGATGAATCTCCTACTATGTCTGTAGCAGTAAGAGAAACTAAAGATGAGGCTAATACCTTTTTTAAATTACCACCATCTGAAACATCTGATATTAAAAGACTATCACCAGCAGCAGCGGTTACATTACCAAATCCTGTAATAGCAGTTGATTCTAGTTGACCATTACCTACTGAATTATCATCAGGTGTAAATCTTCCTGTTTCTCTATCTCTGTGAATAGCAAATATATTATTTGAACCAGCTGCAGGCGCAGAGGTAAAAGTTATTCTTCTAGGGTTGCCTGAACCATCATTACCTATTGTGAAATCAACACCAGGTTCTTGTATAGTTGTACCAACAAAAAGCAGTAAACTGTTTTGACCTGCAGGTGTTATATCTCTAGATAGATCAAATGTAGTCGTAGATCCATCACCGCTGAAATCATCTTTTACAGCCAATGGTGCATAACTTCTAACCGGTTCTGGTCCTATAAAATTACCCATTTTTTACCCTTTATTAAGAATTAACATCTTCAAGTATTGAAAGTATTGCGTCAACTGAACTTGCCGCATTACAAGATACTTTTACAACATCGGTTGCTTCAGCCACTATCTTTTGTCCTGATATAACTTTTAAAGTTGAACCAGCAGGAATAGGTACATTTTTAATTATATTAATATCTGTACTTCCTCCGTGAGATAGTATAACTCCACATTGTACTGACGCATTAGTTTTATTACACAAATCCAACTCAATCAAAATCGAAGTTTTGCCTGAGGGTACTGTGTATAAAGTTGTCGGTGACGCTGTAACCCCTATACTTGATTGTACTGCCTTTTTAAAATCGTTTGCCATTTTGTTTTCCTATTATATTTATTATCCTAATGCTACTGCCATAGCAATAGAAAATCCTTTTGTCGAAATCGTTGAAGTAGCAAGACCAGCATCGGTAGTTGCTGTGGTTACTACTGTACCTGTTTCATTAGGTATAGTTACCGTTGCATCCGCAGTAGGATTTGCTGCCACTACAGTAGTTTCGTGAGCATCAACTCCTGTTCCTTCAAAAACAATCCCATTACTTAAAAATAAGTTTTGCCATGATTTAGTATCAATACCTAGACTAAAACTATCATGTGCATTAGGCACAATATTAGAATTAACATCAGCATTGAATGTAATATTATCAGTATCGGCATCCCCCATTGTGATATTACCAGTTGCACTAATATTACCTGTAACGGCCATACCAGTTGAGGTTACTGATACAATTCCTGTACCACCAACACTCACATCTACTTGATCTGCACCACCAAAAAATATACCTGTATTAGTATCACCCGTATTTGTGATAGATGGTGCACCAGCAGTTCCGTCTGCAAAACTCGCCACACCAGTGAATGTAGGACTAGCTGCAGTTGCACTACCAGAGTTTAGTGCTACTACGGCCTCTACTATATCAGTAGCAGAAGCAATTTGTCCTGAAGCACCTGTTACACTTGCAATATCACCTACATCTACAGCGAGTTCATTAAACTCAACTCTAAACTCCTCTAGAGTATTGGATGTGGTTACATTTCTATCTGCCATTTGTATCTACCATCTTTGTTAATAAATTTTTTATTTCTTTAAAATCTTCTCTTAATTCATTTACTTCTCTAACTAGTCCTCTAACTGTTTCTTTTTCTGCTCTTCTTGTAACTACCTTTTTCATATAACTTTCATACGAGGACTTATCAGTATTAATTATAGCATTGTTGTTTTTATCTCTTACTAAATTTTCATGTCCTTCTACTTTTAATTTACTCATTAGACAGCCAATGCAATACCTCTTAAATCTTTTAGTCTAGGTGGATAAACACTATTAGTTCCTTTTAGAACTGCCTTGAGTTGGAATGAAGTAAATCCTTCTAACCCATCCACACTATATTTGTATTCACTAAAGGTTTCATAATCTTCAGCAGGTGGTACTACACTATCAGAAGCGCCTGTTGAATTAAATGGTCTAAAATCAATATCTTCTATTCTTCTAGTTTCAGAACCACCAGATACTCTATAATATAATTCTACTGAAGAAGATGATCTAATATTAGCACTAATTCTAATATCTAATGCAGTAGACTCATTATCTAATTCTATAGGCCTTGTTATATAAGCAGAACTTGAACTACCACCCACACTCTTAGTTTCAGCAACAAACTCTGGGTGGTTACCTGATGTTGGACTATCTAATCTATTTTGAGTACAGAAAATACTCTTTCTTGCCAAGTCAATTACAGGTGATACATTATCTACAGCAGATGATATTTCATATGTATTAAATAAAGATTTACTACCTGACATCTCATTTGTTTGGTTAATATCTGAGGCAACCATCTGAGGTGTGGTAAATAAAATATTTTGAAATAAATCAACTTGTTCTTTTGCTGTTGCCGCAAGTAGTGAGAATTCTGTTTGCGAACCATTTACAGATTTAGCACTAGTTGTTCTTAAAAATACATTTGTGGTACAATTAGGTAATGTCATGGTCTGAACATTCAACATAGCCTGATCTACAATCATATTTTGTGTAGCAACTATATTAGAACCGCCGCCAGTTGATGTTGCATTTGCATTAGTTGATACTGTAATATCATACGAGTCCATAGTAATATTAGAAATACTTGTATGTGTAGTATTAATTTCACTTGCAGGAATATTATTTGTTGCAGTTGCACCTGATATGGTTACATTATTACTTGTTCCGTGCATACCATGGTTTGGTTGTCTAACTCTGATAACAGCAGAACCACTAGTTGTTTGTAAAGCATTTGTTTCTAATGATCTAGTAGGAACAGAGTCATTTACAAGAGTAACATTACCAGTTTTAGTTACATCAAATAATGCTCTATTTAATTGAAACTTTAAGTCTTTAGTTTGATCTTCAGACCAAGTAGAGCCATTCTGAGATTTAAATAAAATACCCATTGATGGCTGTTTTGATACTAGTCTATTAGAGTCTATTGTTTTTTGACCTGTCTCACCAACATAAACATTGTAGTTTGTACTATTAGCAAGTAATACAATAGCAAACTCATCTGTATCAGGTAAATATATAGGTGCATCAAAAGTAAATCTTGTTGCAGTAGAACCATCGGTTGAAGTATTTACTGATCCTGGATTTAAAGTTTTTGTTGCCAAAGGAACAATTTGATTAGTAGGATAACCATTACTCATTGTTCTTAATTGTAAAGTTACAGGAACTCCACTATCTTTAGTTCTAAAATAAACATCTACTGAAGTTATAAAAGCACCACCCTCTGTTGGTATATTGAATGATTGTGCGAGAGGATCGAACCAGTTAAAGTTAAACCCAGCTGGAAAAAGAAAATCAAATCTTATAGGAAACTGAAGAACAGGTGCTGGTGGTAATTGTGTGCCAGCAACACTTTCTCTAGCAGTTTGACTTCTAGTTATCTCTTGAGTACCTGTTAATGTAGTTCTTCTAAATTCTATTTCTCTAGTTGAGTGAACAGTTGCTTGTCTAGTTTCTAATCTACCCTCAGCAGTGTATCTTGCTTCTGCTGATGTATTTACATCATTTTCTATTTGTGAATTAGTGCTACTATCAGTTAGTCTGAATATTCTAGTTCCTGTTCTCCATCTTGGATTTGAATCATTTGTTGAATCAGGTATAGCAAATGTTCCTGATACAGCACCATTAGCATTTGTAATTAAAGAACCGCCAAGTGAACCTCCATCAGGAGTTACATATGCAGTAACAGCCACATTATCAAAGAACGGATAAACTCTAGTACTAGGTTTTAATCCTGTTGCAGTAAATGTAATTGTTCTACTTCTAATAAATGGAATAAATGCAAGGTTAACTAATCTATCGCCTCTAGCTCTTTGTACAATTCGAGGAACAATATCAGTTCTTACACCAGTTCTTCTTTGCCTAACTCTTGTATCTCGTCTTATAATATCTACTCTATCTCTTTGTCTTGTTGCAGCTTCTGAACCAACTACAGTTGATGTTGTTGCACCAGTCCAGAAATCTTCCCATTCATTCCATACTGTACCTGTTGTAAACGAACCATCTCTATTTGTTGTTCTACCAGCAACAAATGTATCAAAAGCGCCTTCAGTTACAACTTGTAAATCAGGTTGCCTTCTTACTTCTCTCCACTCATCACTTGGTGGATCTAAAGCAATTTGCCCTGACCAAATAACTACATCAAATGGATTAATATTTTCAACACCTGTAGCAAATGGTTGAGATATTACACTTGTCTCTGTAAATGGTAAAGTAAGGAAATCGCCATTCTTTTTATAATGTTGATTTGTTCTAAATGTATCTGTTAAATCAGTAGCAGAGGTACTACCAGTGTCAGTTGACTCTACTAAGGTTACAGCATCGGTAAAGTGAGGACTTCTTGCCTCACCTCTTGCCATATCCATTGCAATATTATATCCTGAATTATTTACATCACCTATATTATGACCAGTAAAATTATCTACAATAAATCCATTTTTAAATCTATCAAAACCATCTGCATCTTGTATTTGTAAATTTTCTGCAGCTGCTTCTAATAATGATAATTGAGTATAGTATTCAACATTCTGTATTCTTCTTTCTAGTCTACCAATGTCCCTCATAGTATATCTTCTATTATCTTGAGGAATTATTTGTACATCTTCAGGATTAAAAGTATATGGTGCGATACCTAGTGTGAATATATGCATGGCATCTTCTAAATCTTCAGGTGCCACAGGATTTAAAGCAGCCGCACCTTTCTTGACAACAAATTCACCTGTCTTACTTAAAAATAATTTATCTATTCTAGGTAGATAATATTCTAAATCTGTAAATATTAAACTATTAAATTTAGGTGTATCTGTAGTTGAAGCACCTGTACCATCAAATTCTCTATCAGGACCACCAGATTCAATAGTTGAGGCATCATCTACTCTAGGTCTAAAGTCTAAACAATCTCTTAACTGGAATTCTTCTCCAGTAGTATCTGAAGTATATTCTGGAATAGTTTCATATTGATCAGTAGGATAACTATCAACATCAAAATAATCACCAGCACCATGAGAATAAAAAGCAAATGTTACTAATAGTCTACCAGTAACAGCGATTGAATTAACTTTTTTAACTAGTCTACCTACATCATAGAAGTTATCTCTTTGTCCGGTATCTAATGTAAATCTATCGGTAACATCTGTATCACCAGTTGTTGCATTTGTACTAAAATCTGCTGCCATATGAACACTAGTTAATTCATAGACATCAGCTTTACCTAAATTTATAGTGTCTGCCTGAGCTTCTGCTTGAGTTGAAATCTGTACAGTTTGTCCTGTATTTTTAGTTTTTGATTTAGAACCTGCAGTTGTTCTTGTTATAGTTGCAACAATTTTAACTTTATGACCATTGTAACCAGAACCTTGATTGATAGTTAAAGATTGTGTTCCAGTACCTGATATTGTAGGTGTAATTACATCTCCTACAGCACCTGAACCACCAGAACCTGTTGACATAATAGTCATAATATAATCTGTATTACTATTCGCAAGGAAAGTTTCACCAGAGGCCGCATTTAAAGTCGCACCACCTGTTGATGATAGTGTTTCTACAAAGGTTCTTCTAACTGTAAATGAGGTATCTGTAACATTACTATTATTAGTTGTTTTTAGAGTTTTGACAGGAGTGTAGGGTAATTTAAATATTGCACTATTAAGGTTTGCCTCTTGTCTTTTTGCTCTTTTTCTATTTGCAACTGTTTTAGTTGCAACACCCGAACCGCCAACAGCAGTCGTTATTTCTAACTTAGTATTACTTTCAATACTTTCTACAATTTTTGTTGTAGTTGAACCAGCGTCATCTATAAATTCTATTGTATCACCAATAACTAATTCAGTAGTAAAACTTGTACCAAAACCAGATACAGCAGTACCACTATTTGCGACTGATATGCTACCAGTTAAAGTTGTAACTTCACCATAAGTTGAATCAATCGTAGTATCAGCAGTGAAATCAATATCGGTAACATCACTAAACAGTTGTCTAGTTTCAAAGAATTTTCTTATGTTAATACCTTTTCTACCAA
>CEUV01136317.1_pt1 | contig 12870 bp, 7 predicted proteins | sample 356401 | NCBI WGS metagenome assembly CEUV01 (sample SAMEA2622710, study PRJEB7988) | marine metagenome | isolation source: saline water (ENVO:00002010), including
CCGTGCGGGGTTCAGGTTACTGGCAATCTAAGCGATGACCGTGACCAGCTTGGTTGGTTGGGAGGTGGTTGGTTATTCACGAATCCTGCTAGAGATTCCTATTACCAGTGATTTATTTATTTGGCCACTGGCAGGACCAGACTAGCCTTCAGGAGGTTTTCAAGTTCCTTCCTTCTGTAGTTACTCAAGTTCATTTACTCAAGCTCCGGTTTATGCCGAGATGCTAGGCTCAGCTTCCTTCTGTAGTTACTCAAGTTCATTTACTCAAGCTCAGGTTTATGCCGAGATGCTAGGCTCAAAGACATCACGGAGAAAATAGCAGAGGGCATTGTGTGATATGCGGGTCCCAAGTTCACTGGAGAAGAATTGACCAAGGAGCAAAAGCGTGTCCGCAGTGCACTCGACGTCCAGAGACGCGCCAGTCGAGTCGACCGGCTCGCCGCTAAGTGCGCGTGCATTGGTTGAGCCTGGGTGGAGGATGGCATGCATGTCGCAGAGAATCACGTCAAACTCAGCTCGGAGTACCCGTGGGATGCAGCCACCAGCGCGCTGAAGTGCGTAGCGGAGCTTGGCACAGCGGCGCCGCATTGCACTGACATCGGCAGAAGATATGGCGTGGATCTTGAGGAGGTGAGGCGCATTGGCGAATCGACCCACGCCCGCTTGATCGGTGACAACGCCAAGGAGGACGTAGGCCTCGACAGTTGGATATATACCCGAATCACTACGAATACCTTCAAGCGGCGCTGCGACCCACTGGACGCAGACGAGTGCCTCGGGCACGGCCGGCACGACGTTGTCTGCGAGTATGAGCCTATCTAAGTCCATACAGCAGGCTTCTCGATAGGCAGGGAGGTACTCGCGCAGGATGTCGTGAATGCGGCACGCCGCGGCGTGCGCACGGATGGCAAGCACGTCAAGCAGTGCGCCAGGAATTTCTGTCTCTCTCCGGAGTGCGAGCAGGTGGCGGACGGCAGTCGCAACTGCGATGTCGGCACCGTCATGAACACCCATGTCCTCACGATCGGCCACACTGAACGCGTCCCTGAAGCCAGGCGCCGGCGCACCAGCGGCAAGTGTCGCCGCTTCAAAGTCCAATAAACACCGCTGCTGCGCGAGAAGCGCGGCTAGAGAAAGGAAATGCGTCGCAAGCTGAAGGTCGCGTGCGGGGGCGACGGCGCCGCCGCCTTCTGGCCCGCAGTGAAGTCGAACAAGCTCAAGTGCCGCACCACGCATGGCAACGTGGTCATGACCACACTCGTACGAAATGGAGAGTGCCGTCATGAGTGCATCGCGTGCTGCTCTAGCACTACCTACGGTTCCATGGCGCTGAAAGAGCTCGCGTTGCGCTCGACCCGCTAGAAGAAGTGCTGTAGCACGAAGCGCTGGTGCTGGCGTCACCACATGGCACGCAGTTGCCAAAGCGGCCTCGGCAACGTCGCGAGCAGCCGCCCGGAGCATTAAACTAGCATCATCATCCAGCAAATCGGCCGCCGTTGCCAGGTCTAGGAGCGTTTCAGCAGTCGCAGTGCGGACTACAGGCAATATTCTGAGAGGTGCAAGGTACAAGTTTGCCAGTGGTATCACGGGGGGTCCTGCTTCGGGTGCTAATACGCTCTCGTTGCCCTGAAGCCCAATCCACGCTCGATCGGCAGCCTGTTGGAGCAGCGACGCGTCTGCGCGCGCCAGAAGTGCATGCGCGGCCTCGAGGTGCGCCAGTGCCCCCTCAATCTCATCCTCGGCGAGCGCCGCGCACCGCTGAAGGCCCGCAGCACCAACCAGCGCACGTACATAGCTGCGATGAGGCACATCGACACAATCATGAGCACTGATCAGCGCTTCGGCGGCCGCGAGTGTTGTCGTAGCGTCGTTACCGCGCCTCACTGCCGCGTCAATTGCCACGGAGGCGAGATCACGAGCACCACAGGCGTCGCGCACGACGTCTGCCTCGGCCGTTCCAAGCTCACAATGCACCATAGCGTTGTCTAGACGCCTTTGAAGAAGCGCACATTGCGCGAGGTACGCGCGGCCGGCCGCCCAGAAACTCGCATCTACGTCGTATGCCGCTGCGTCAGGCATGTGCGCCCGTGTGGCGCCATCGCTACTGCGACATTGACGCTGGAGCAGCGCCAATAGCATCGCTGCGTGGCAGCGCGCAGTCGCTGGACGGTTTGATGCAAGCGCGCATCGCGCGCGGAGGTCCAGGCACCGTGAAGTGTCGCGTACACGCGCCCACGAGTCACTGCCAACTCCCTCGCTGCCGCTCTGAGCTTCTAGCATAGTCGTTTGGACCTCGGTGGCTATGGCATCTACCGTCTTGCGCAAACTTGCTCCAGGACCGACCTCACCAGCGCCGACAGCCAACGCCAGCAATAGCTCCGCGCGGGCAAGTGAAAGCGCCACGAGCACATTGGCGCCATAAGCCGCTACCAAGTTGAGCGAATGAAGGCCGGCGCAACCACGCGGCAGCCGGGCGGCAAGCACAATACCCGCCACGCCCTCCGCGTCGCTCGCACGCCGGAACATGGTGGTGGTGCTCTCAGCGTCTTCGTCGCCGCAACTGCCCCAGCCAGCGAGCCATGTGGTGGCGGCCGTGTTCTCAGCCGCGTCGGGCGGCAGGGCCGCATTCCATGACGCGAAACCGCAGAATGGGAGCGTCCCCGATGCTGGTGGCGGGTCCCCAGCGTCCGCGCTAGAAGTGCGCATGGGCTCGCGGGTCGCGTAGCCCACATATGCACCATCAACTTCAGGCAAATTGGCGCCGCGAAGCAGTGCGGCGAGGACCGATGCCGCCTCAGCGACAAGGCCAGCCCCGGTGAGCGCACCAAGTCGCGTCACACGTGCAAGTGCGGTCATTCGCACGTCAAAGCGATGACTTATTGCTATGTGTTCGAGGAGACAAGCGAGCGGAAGCGCAGCCGGTGCGCGATCCGCACGAACGAGTGCGCCAATGGTGGTAACTACCGCGCTCGCGAGCGCACGCGGTGCGAGACGCCGCGGCGCACCGAAAAGAGGCGTTGGGAGCGCGCCGAGGAGCGAAGGTTCATAGCGCGCAAAAGCCGCGTCGACGCCCGGTAGGCAGCGCTGACCGCCAGGGCGCATGAGATGCGTACCCGGGTGTGGCAATGTGGCAGCAAAGGCCGCTCGGAACATACACGCTGCAAAGCGTGCGCGTTCGAGCCTGGCATCGAAATTGTCACGACACACGTGCCGAGCAATGCGACCCAGAAGCGTGCCGCCCACAAGGCAACCTATTAGACCCAGTGTCGCGTGAAGCCACGCACTGGCTGCAGGCCCGGCGGGGTCGATAACACCACCACCGAGGACAGTCCGCCAACTGGAGGCTGCATTACGAGCCGAAAACAGCGCGTCGATACCCTCATGCCAGGCTATGCCAGCCGCTTCAACGTCATTTGCGGCAAGGTGAAGATCTCCCTCGTCCTTGTAGGCCTGGGCAAGTAGTAGCGGCTCTTGGCGTTCACGAATGAGCTTAGCAGCGTGCCGGTAGGCTGCTGCAGCTGCGCGAACATTAGCTAGAGTGGCTGCGGCGTCAGGTTTGGTTGCAGTGGCGACCGCACGGCGAAAACTGGTGCGGCATGCATCGAGCGCCTCGGCCGTGAGCGGCCGCGCCTTTCGGTACTCGCGATCAGCCGCCCGAGCGACCTCTGCACAGTGATCGGCCACCTGGTGCGCTGCACGCGCTGACCCCACTAGGTCAGCCCATACTTGACACCGCGTCTCAAGTGCACGTTCCTCCGCCGACCGCTCTTCAACGCGTTGACTCCGGCCCGAGCGCGACCGACGCCGGCTTGCGCGTCGTGTTGTCGCCACCTCGACTTTTGTCTCGACGTCAGTGAGTATGACCTCAGCACGGTGCACGCGAGCAGCTGCGCGGCGAACTACCTGATCGTGTGCGTGGACGGTCAGCGCATGCACCTCACTGAGTATCGCTGTGATGGGCCTGCGTGAAAATCAGTTGGGTGCGTGATGCGATGCTAGAGATGTATACTGTCTCCCCCTCCCCTCCAATTCTCCTCCCTTCTCTGGACGGTGAGAGCACGTCGCTCAAGCTAACCGTGCGAGCTAGCTGGAGTCACAAAGAAATTGTATGTCCACACGGGCGCGAGCCCGCCATCGTCAGCTATTGCGCATACCTTCGCCGCCTTTGACGCCACAAGACGCCTTGCGAGCGGCGGGAGGACGTCCCACCTTCGTGCATAGGCAAGACACCGTAACGTGTACGCGACAAACTGGCACACCCACTCAGGGTCTAGTCCTACGTCAGCGAGCGCCTCTGATGGAAACGTGTCGCTACCATTATGAGCGTACGTAAGCTCGACGTCGCGAGTTGATACCTCGCCAACTAATGTTGCTTCTGTTGCTTCTGCTCGAACGTGGTCCTTGTCGTTGCCGCTGGCCGTCGAACGTATAACTGAAGGTGGTCGCAGCCAATTGCTAGCTGCCGATGCATGTGGTGCGCGGGCAAGGACATCTAGTAGCACGTAAGAAGCTTCGACAAAGGGCGCAGGATCTAGCTGTGGTTGGTCCTCAAAGCGCGCGATCGCAAGAGCACGGGGCGCAAAAGCTAGCGGCGAAATCCATAGGCTTGCAGTTGCATTCCAGATATGTTTACAGGCGCACACCGCCAAGTGCCAGGCTCGGGCCTCACGTGCGCGAGTCCCTGCGCGCGCTAGGTAACGCACGGCGGTGGAAAAGCGTGCAGCGGCCGACGCGCTCGGCGTAATTCCTGTATTGTCAATTGATAATACTTGGTCCCCAGAGCAACGCGCTGCCGACTCAGTGGCAGCGACAGCGTCGCGCGCGACCTCGGCTGCTAGCGTAGCAACTGCGCCTGTGCGCGCATCGATTGCCGTGCCTGCCACTGCACGCTTCTCGAGCACTTGGGTCGAGGGCTCGGCACCGACGCCACCGTCGTCACCATTGAGGTATCCTTGTGAGACTGCGCTGCATACGTCTGTGTCGAACGCGCCAACACAGCCGAGAGCACGGATACCGTCAATCGTCTTATCATCAGTGTTGTCGCTGTTATTGCCGTGACCCGGCCCCGCGCAAAGCGTCGCCAATGTCGCCAGGCCACGAAGCTTCTCCATCTCCGCAAGCCACAGGAGCTGACCTGCGCGGCCGGATGTCAATGCCCCGGGCGATCTATCGATCGATCGATTTGTTGGCGGGTCATTCAAATATCGACGTCGACGCGGGCGCGGGCCTGCTGCAGTGGCCAGCGGTGCCATTTGCGACGAGGGGTCGAGGTCACAGGTATCGGCAGTTTTAGCAGCCGACAGTGCGTCGCCATCAACACCTGCACCTACACTAGTGACGCGCCGAAAATACGGAAGCACCTCGCGCGCTGCAGTCACGGCCGCAGCCCTAACCACGGCTGCTGGGTCCGGCGCGGACGCAAGTGCAAGATTATCGTCGACATCACTATTGGGGCCTTTGTCCGTACCGACAGCCATCGTGGCGCAATGTGGGGTGGCAAACGCAGCGGATGCCGCAAGCTCTGCGGCCGCGTGAACTTCAGCCACGCGCTCTGCCGCAAGGACCCTGCGTACGAGCGGCACAAGACGGTCCTCAGTGACCAGCGGCGTCCTTTCTGCCCATCGCTCGATGAGAGCAAAGTAGCCGCATCGTAGGGCGATTCCTTTGACGCGGCACGCCTCGCGGAGTGCGTTCTCCGTGCATGGGGGCAATAGTGGGCTTCCTGACTCGGCCCCTGCTCCAACTTCACTTGCGTTCGCGCCTTCCCCACTGCTAGCCAGCGAGGATGCTGCATTCTCTCGCGTGAACTGGTCGTCAGCGCACGCGACGACGGCAGCCCACGCCGCCTGGGGGTTCTCTGTGGCGAGCATGAGCGGTGGAGGCTGCACGTCCGCAGGACCTAGCGCCGCCGCCGCACGCAGTACATCGACACCGGCGACCCGGTATCGTGGGTCTACGAGCCAGGTCCGCACGAGTGCCGCTTGAGGCTCACACACTATACTGGACCGCGGCAACGCAGGGAACGCTACGATCCCATCGAAATTTTGCTTCACGCTGGTGCCAGTGCCTACATCGGCAGATGTTGCCGCCACGGCGCTCGTCTGCTCGAGGAGTGCAAAAGCGGCTGCACGTGGTTCAGCACACGCGTCTCCGGCAAGCATGACCTGATACGAGATCTGCGTGGATACGGAATGCGTTGATCAACGGCCCAGATGCACCTCTCAACTGCTTGCAACGCAGGTGACGACGCAGGAAAACATCTCCCGCACGGTTTCGTCCCAACTACCTAGTGGAACAAGCCAAAGCGCCTGATGTAGTGTCACCAGGGCACGAAAGACGAGGCAACGTGGATGCCCGGCTCGCAGTTTGAGCAGCGGGACTGCCGCGCAGTAGCATCGTATGATGCAGTCGATCAGTGTCTCCGGATCTTGCCCCACAGTCAGTGCCGAGACTTCAACGGTCCGAAGCAGGATCTCAACCTTAGTGTATTGCATTGCTTGGATGGGCGCCGTCAGCGCACCACTGGCCGCGGTCGTGGCTGTTCTCGCCGTTCCGCTGTTCGTGTCTCCGGTACCAGTTGCGTCCCTAGGCTCCAGAATGCCGGGTGCATACGCAAATGAGAGACCCCCATTTTCCGAGCAGTCCGCAAGAATACGTGCGCAGTCCACGAACGCATAGACTTCGGCCAGTGATGCGCGAGCGACCCTGGCCGCCCGGAGCGCATGGCCGCCTGACGCATCAACGTCAACAATGTGCTCATAGACGACAAGCGCGGCGGCGGTTGCTGTTCTTTCCGCCCCCAGCGCGACCGCTTCTCGCGCTACGAGTGCAAAACACAGTGGCAGCGGCAGAGGCACAAGCGCATCGATTTCTGGTCCTGTTGGGCCGATAGGCCCAAGCGGCTGGCCTGCCGCATCGAACGCGCCGATAGCAAAGACGTACGCCTCGTTCGCGCAGAGCCCTGAGACGCGGATGGCAGCACCTGTACCAGTCGTTGCGTCGTATCTAATCGGCACGCCGAGGCCAGGCAGCTCCACGTTTGTAAGAGACACGTCAGTACCTGCACCTGTGCGGACATCAGAAAACAAGTTATCTTGGGTCAGCAATGGCGCAGTGAGCAACGGTCAGTGTACACTCACGCACACCGCTGCCCCCAAAGGGCGGGCCGCATGGTCATCAAATGAGCGGGCGATTGGAATTAGCGCGGGTAATCGCCTGCAGCCTTCCCAAAACACCTGAGATGGTCGACGCCCGGCGGCCCGTTCCACTTGCGCGGCTGGAGCGTCACCGCCGCCTGGGTGCGCGAAACAAGTGCCGGCTGCGGTGGTGCTGTGCCTGCAGCACAGCTCACGTCCGCAAGGCCTAATGGCGTGTTTTTCCAGCGCATGATGATCGCCAGTAGATCAGCCTCGCGCGCCGCCGCAACGCCGAGGAGCCGAAGTGCCTCAACGAGGTCAGCATCGCGCGCAGGCAATGGTCGACGTGAAGCCATCCGCGTGCGTGTGACCGCAACTGCGGCGTGGTGGCACCCAAGCTCAGCGAGAAAGCGCGCCTCAGCACGCGGTTGGACTGACCGCGCGTTCGTCTTGTGGCTGCCGCACCGTGGCGGGCGATGCTCGCTCTCAGCCAGGTCGAGCTCGGCCAGCGCAAGCGCCTGAGCAGTTAACGAAATATCCCTCCCAATGCGCCCCGAGAACTTTCTGGGTTCCGTGCGAGGTTGGCATACGGCTAGCGATCGAGAGAGGGACTTGGGGGGAGGCGGGGGTTGGTGATTCACGCAGGCGCGTGCGTCGATGAGGTCGAGATGCACAGCAGCCAGCGCTTGGTCTAGGGTGTCAAGCTGCGAGCCCGCACCGAAAACACCTGACCCGCCATAGCCGTGTGCGCCTAGGCGACCCGCGGCAGCCGCTGCAGCGGACACGTCATCAACATCGGCTGTAATGGACTGGCGCGCGAGCGCAGCGTGATCTGCCGCCTCGACAGGCTCGTGGAGATCTGGATCAGCAGCCTCCGCACGTGCCCTATTGGCCGAGTTGAGTGCGACGCGTAACGTCTGGACAGCTGCGCGAAGCGTGCCACCGCTGCTGCCACGGCCAGAGGCCGCAAATTTATGCGCATGATCGCGGAGCTCATGACCCAACGTGAGCGCGACTCGCGCGCGGAGTATTGCGTCGTCAGCATCCACTCGCGTCAACACAACCTACGTAGGCATCACACGTCCACCCCCCTGATTTCTCACGCACGCGCGCGCCCCGATGAATTATTTACGATGCGTCTGTGGCCTTGAAATGTCCGCGCGGTGTGCAACGTGGACCGCAGACGCGGACGTCAGGAAGAGACGCGCGATCTCTTCGCCCGCTGGCGCAGGTGCGATGCCAATACCTTTGCTTTGGCGCCACGCCGCAGTCTCGGTCGCCGCAGTGTCTATGTCAAGGACTCGCTGCTTCTCCAGGGCTGCGAGTACAGGGAGACAGACCGCGCGCCAGAGGAACACGGCGATATCAACAAGGATATCTGGCCGACACGTGACTGTCGCGGAGCTGGTCATGCCGGCGCATGCAGCGCGTAGTTTTGTGGCAATGGCCATAGCACGCGCCATGGGCACGACCGAACCGCCATCAGAGGGTACGACGGAGACCGTGTCCGCTGCCGCAGCCTCTGCCGCGAGCACGTATCCGGAAACAGCTTCGCGTGCCTGCGCCAAGGTCTCGCTGTCGCCGCATTGTGTTGCAGCATTCACATCTGTGCGTGCGGCCTCGGAGCGTGCAGCTGTCGTGGCTGCAGCGTCACGAGCGGCTGCGCCGTCCCACGCAAGAAATGTATCGAGTGCTCTGAGAAGCTCCAGCCTGTGGGAAGCGACTAGTCTCGATCACTTGTCACGGGAAATCAAATGTGAACCAGGCTTACGCCGGTGCGTGCTCAGCACGCAGTGGTGCAGCCGCACCAGCAGCAAGCTCCCGAGGCGGCTCGACTTCACCGGCGGAGCTAGCGCCGCTTGAGAACGCACCAACGCTAGAATAGTCTGCGGCATCGGCGATCTTTGCGGCTGCGTCGACTACCCCCTGTGCAATGGCCGCCACGCGCCTGAATTCTGCACGCTCGCCAAGAACAAAGAGTGTGCGTGCAAGCGACGTTAGCTGCGGTGCGTCGAGTGTGGGGATGTCGCCACTAATTGGTGCCGCTACCTCCGCGCACGCACGCGCAAGCGCTGCGCGGCGCGCGCGCTCACGCGTGCATGGCGCACCGGGGCCACCAACTGCACCGGCGAGGCCACGTGAGTTTGGGACTACGGCCGCTTCGAGAAGTGCACGTGCGCGCAGCCGTCGCCCGCGCACTGTAGCAGTGTCACCTAGACCTGCATTTGTGAGAATGGGCTCAGCTGCCGCCTCCGTCTCGCCAGGGTCGCCTGTGTCGTCCGTAGGCGTGCCGTACGCCGCCGCGTCCGCAGCGACTGCAAGGATCGCCAAGTCTTCATCGGCGGCGCGGAGCTTGGCGGCAATAGGTGGCGGTAGTGGCTGTTGCATCTCCTCTGCGGCGCGTAGAGCGTGTGTAGAGTCACCAAGGAGTGCCAGCACCGCCCGGGCGGCTTCTGGGCACCCGGCATCGTCACATGCTCGTGCCGCGAGCGCGTAGAGCCGACATCGTGCGGGAAGGTACCTGCGGTTGGTCAGCAATGAAGCGAGCACATACATAAGTACACCGATGCACACTTAATTGTTGCGAGGCCAACGCTTGCATCGAGGGCTCGTGCCGCCCATAGCAAATGCTCGGCAGCGTGTCGCGCGAGGGGGCCGCCTCGCGCGGCAAGCGGTTCGGCAACTCCGTGGAGTAGAATTGCACCGTTGAGCAGGAGCCAGGCAATGCGCTCATGATCACGTGTGGGTAGTGCTAGTAGGTCTACCATTGCGTCGCGAGCACTTTTCGCGGCCGCGAGTAGCCGCTGGGCTGACCTTGGGTACCGCACGTTTCCATCACGGGCCAAAATCCGAAGGATCTCACACTCCACGCGGCCATAGGTCGCATCCGCATGCCACCCTGCCGCTTCAATCTCATCATCGGGATCATTAGTCACAAGGTCGCGCGCGCGCACGAGCACCTCCTCGAAGAAAGCCTCTGCTACCGAGAGCTCGCCCAGCTCGAGGAGACGGATGCCGCATTGCAACGCCAGGCGTGCAGCTCCTCCGCCATCGACCTTCTGACGAACCCGAATCCAGAACGCTTGCCGTGCCGCGGCGACGACTGGCGACCGCGGCGCTGCCTCTGCGCCTTGCTCCAGGCAGCCGCGGATTGCGAGGACCCGCCTGCTCTCGATTAGCGGCACCAATACCAGATCTTGGAAGTCGCGCGAGAACTCAACAGGCGCTGTGACCGGATCGCATTCGTAGTCAGATCTTCGCGGGTGCTCCGATGAGCTTGCCGCCGTCGACATCATCCTTATTTTAAATGATCGCGCCTTGTTTTTGTCTTCTCGCTCCTCGCCGGCAGCCGGTCCGTCGCGGGGCCTCGGATCGCAGTTGTCAGTTGGGTCCCTTTGAGCTTTGCGGAGTTGCACGTCGTGCCTCCTGCACGTTAAGGTTCAGCTGTGGATAGGTTATATATCCTTTGCATGATACCTACGCTACGATGATGATGCGTGTACCGTAGGTACCGTAGGTACCGTAGGTACCTTACTGCCAGTATGGATAAGAATGCGCCTAACAGAACCCCACGGCGCCGATGGCTGCCTCCGCAGGCATAACAAGTACACGCACGCGTTACCTCTAGGGTCATTCCCACGAGAGTACTCCAAACTTGAAATGCCTGCCACTGGCACTGCCAGTGCCAGTGGCAGCCTCAGGCTGACTCCGCGTGCCAGTGTGGACGTGGCCAGTATAGGTTGCAATTTACTCTTCCAAGAGATCAGGTTGTGTCGGTAAAGGTAACAGAATCCAGAGGCTGCCACAGTCACGGTCACGGTGAGTCACCGTGACCGGCGTGACGGTGTCGTCTCGGTGACCGTGACGGTCACGGTGCCACCGTGACCACTTTCAAGAAGTACTAGTAAGGACCGTGACGGACTCGGAGGACTCGGACTCATCATGATGACTCCGAGTCGGGTCGGATTAGCGGGTCGCCGGCGGTACGTCAATACTTGGCCACGGTTCCATGTAGTAACGGTCACGTCGCCAATCTCTCCGGATATTTCGGGTACTACCGTAGGTACTGTACTGAAACTTAGCCCCTACAAGCTGGCACCGTACCAGTACGTACCGCAGGTACCACGGTACCGTAGGTACAGATTGTTCTACCTGCAGTACCGTAGGTACCTACGGTACCAGCAAGTACGGTACCTACGGTACCGCAGTACCTGTGACGATTCATATACAATGTGCACTGTGATTGATTTAGAGCATCAAAGTTTGGCCGTGGAAAGACCAACAACACGACGACGGCCCTTCGCGATGAATATCGATGAAAGCGGCAACGAGCTGCTGCTCTCCGAGAGCAGCGCGCCCGAGTCGGGCTCGATGGCACTTCGCCAGGGTGAACACGAGCGACCCAAGATTCCTATTTCCCGACCGCGTTCTGCACCTCCCGCAGATAAGATGGCTGCGCCCGACGGTGCGTGCCTCCGGTCGCAGTCTGCACGCGCGAGACCACGCCATAGCACAACTGCATACTTTACCGCCGCGATGCATGCCCCCGTCGGCACAGCACAAAAAGCATCCTGTGGTCGACCTCGCACAGCAATGCGCCGTGACGGCGCCTCACCGAAATTTCTGCAGTTGCCACGCTTCGATCGGGTTGCACCAGCGACCGAGGACACATCAAATCTCGGAGTGCGCCTCCTTATCCTTGCGTTTATCTACCTATCCTAGTCCCATCCCCACGTAGAGGTTAGGCCATCACAATGGCCGCTGTTGGGCTGCTTGAAATGCAAGGCGCCGGTGGACAAGGTCAAGGCGCAATATCTTTAGCTCCTGGTGCGATACACGGTAGGGTATAAATTCCACTCCGTTGCGATTCCGCGACGACAAGAAGGCAGCAGAGCCTCTAGCAAGTGCAGTCAATATTTGTCAACGTGTTTATTTCCCGGGCACTACCGTCCAGGGCAACTCCGTTGAGCATAAGGATTTTGAAGGACTTTTGCCACTGCCAGGTAAATTGCCAGCTAACAGCTGAGCACTAACCTGTCGCCCTGGCTTGCCAGGATAGGAACCAACCCAAAGACAGAGAACGGCGCAGCGTTTTTTAAAAAATGGTAGCTACCTCGCTGGGTCCTGCAAGTGCTAGCGTAACTTGAAGTGCTAGCTTCAGCCTTAGCTTTCAACTTCCCGGCCGAGTCGAGCCTGAGTTCAATCTAGCCTCCAGAGACTCTGTGAAGCTACCTAAGGCCAAATCCCCCATCCCAGACCGGCGCTGCCTTGAGGGGCCAAATTGGCGATATTTTGTAAGCGACTAGATGTCGCCCGACTTTGAAGGTGAAACTCAGGCGGCTTGAACCCCCCGGGCTGGCGGGCGACTGGCACTGGGCCACTGGCTATTGACTGGCAGCCCCCACCAGGCCGGGCCTGTACTGTGACACCCAAAGGTTCCGACTCGGAACGGAAGACAAATTGAACTTATCTGGTGAGAGCACCGTGACAGGGTTCGGCAAGCTTACCATTGGGCCACCGTCACGGCCCGGGTCCGAGTCACGGTCATGGTGACTGGCTAGTTTCTCTGTCTGGGGGGTGAGATGTACTTAGTTTCCCTCATCATAATATTCGCCGGTTTTAGTACACAGACCCCAAGGCCGTCGGAGGGGTTTCGGGATCGAGCAAAACCTTGTCTTGTGTACTACTAGTACTACTACTGTAGTAAACTCAGGCAGGCTAGTTACGTCGTAGG
>CEUV01045240.1_pt1 | contig 12797 bp, 9 predicted proteins | sample 356401 | NCBI WGS metagenome assembly CEUV01 (sample SAMEA2622710, study PRJEB7988) | marine metagenome | isolation source: saline water (ENVO:00002010), including
GGGTTTGTATTGAAAGGTGAAATCCACAAAGCATTCACGCCTAAATCTGTGAAATATCCAGACTCTATCATCTGGGTAACTCCCTCAAGGTCACCACCCATCCAATCTGCTTCAGCCTCAGCTCCACTTGGCGCCCCATCATTGCTAGTATTTCCATTGACAAAACGGTCGGTCATTACCATGTAAATTAGAGCGTCATCCCACACAAAGTCAGCATTTGGGCCAGTCCAGAAAACAGCGAGTGATTCCTTGCCATCTGCTGACAATGTTATGCTATGCTTACCATCTGGCAATTGGGTCAAATCCAACACCCAAGTTGCTCCATTCTGGGTAAATACATAATCAGAGTTAGGATTTTCAACGCTTGAAACAACCAAGGTGTCATCAATTATTTGATGAGAAATTGGAGCCACATTTCCGACTCTGACGACAGAATTTTCAATCCCGTCGCAGTATCCACGGTAGGTATTTGCTGGGTCGAAGATATACTCGTTATCTACAATGAACTTGTAACAATACAATCCTTCATTCAATTCAATACTCGCAGACCACAAACCATCCATTTCTGTCATTGTAGTAGGTGAATCCCAATCCCATTCACCGACTAGTTCGACCGTGTTTGCATTTCCTGTCCAAGTGAAAAGAACACCTTCCTCGCTATCTGCCTGAACATAGGGAATGCTCATTGCCAAGAGAATAGTGACTAGGAAGATTGCTCTGCGCATGTTGATCAACTCTTGAACAGTGTGTCTGCGGTCTCCTTGATATCATTTAGATGTTTGACTAAGAAGCCCTTAACGAAATCATTTGCAGGGTTGTTGTAAGCTTCCATTGGCGGGCAGTGTTGTTGCAATTCGCCTTTGTCAAGAATTGCAATTCTATCTGCCAATGTCATAGCTTCGATTTGGTCGTGAGTGACATAGATTGTCGTGCAACCTAATTCCTCATGCAGGCGGCGGATTTCTCCACGCATTTGGTGACGTAATTCTGCATCCAAGTTCGAAAGTGGTTCGTCCATGAGCAGTACCTTTGGACGCTTGATAAGTGCACGACCAAGAGCAACTCTCTGCCTTTGTCCTCCGGACAATTCCTTTGGCCTCTTTGCTAATTCATCACTCAATCCAAGCATCCTAGCCATCTCATCAACTCTTGATTTGATTTCTTCAGCAGACAATCTTTCTTCCCCTTTCATTCGCTTCAAACCGAAGGATAGGTTGTCCTCTATGTTCATGTGAGGATATAGCGCATATGATTGGAAAACCATTCCTAACCCACGAGCACCAGGTGGCAAATCATTGATTCTTGCTTCATCGATTTTGATTTCACCTTCGGAGATATCCTCCAATCCGGCAAGCATCCTCAATGTGGTAGATTTACCGCAACCAGATGGACCGAGAAGAACTAGGAATTCTCCATCAGCCACCTCAAGGTCTAGTTCTTTGACAGCTTCAGTGCCATCGTCATATCGCTTAGTTACTTTCTCATATCTTACTGATACCATGGAATCACCCCTTGACTCCTCCTGCTGAAAGCCCCTCGATGAGGAACTTCTGGAATAGGATAAACAGAATCACTACAGGTAGGCTAACCAGCAAACTTGCCGCTGCGAAATCTCCCCAAGATTGGCCGGTTGATGAGATCATAGATGCTAGACCAACCGGCAATGTGTACATGTCGTTAGAAGTATTGAATGTCAATGCTAGCAAGAATTCATTCCATGCTGCAAGGAATGAGAATAATGCGGTTACTGCAATCGCTGGTAGCGATAGTGGAAGGATGATTTTTGCGAAAATCTCGAACCTACTACATCCATCCAACAGGGCTGCCTCTTCCAATTCTCGGGGAACCGTATCGAAGAATCCTTTGAGCATCCAGACACACAAAGGTAGAGCAGTAACCGAGTATGCTAGAATCAAACCGAGATGGGAATTGAGTAATCCTAGAGTTTTCATCACCATGAAATATGGAACTAAAATAATAATTCCAGGGAACATTTGAACCAGCAAGAAGGAGAACATCGCTGGGTCTCTTCCACTAAACTTGAATCGGCTAAATGCGTATGCTGCAGGTACAGCCAAAGCCAAGCCTGCAATTGTAGTTCCAATTGATACGATTAGAGAGTTAGTCATCCAAACCCAAAATTGGTCTCCACCTAAAATCTTGGAGTAGTGTTCAGTGGTGAAAGAATCGCCAAGGCTTCCTCCTAGAGCGTTTCCAGGAGACAGTGAAATATCTATAATCCAAATGACTGGAAGTAATACAATGAATGCAAAGTGAGCCAAAATTACGTGCTTTCCAATCCTCTGGTATGACGCTGAATGCTCAGCATTTCGTGCCAATCCCTTCTCAATTCTTGACAATTCCATCCGTTCTCGGTTCCACCTTGAGACGTGCGGAGATGAGATCCAATACAGAGAAATCACCCCAGGAACAATCAACCAAGATTCCATCCAAATCACGAATCCTGTCGGTTCATTCATAACAGACAAGATCCCTACTAGCATTAAAGCACCAGATAATGCAAGTGAGACATCCCTGCGCCAGGAAATTCTTCCATCTGGGAGACTGTAGACAAGTGCAATCATAAGAGCGATTCCGGCTAATGAATACTCATATCCATCACTCTTTAGATAGTCAAACAATAGTAAACAAATGTTGACCGCAACTGCAACTCTCAACCATGAGGAAAGGGTGTATATCTCCAATGGAGCATACCAATCACGCATTGTGCGCTCACCGCTCATGATACCGCCTCCGTAGCATTGGTCTGCTTCATGTAGCGCCATGAGAATAATACCAACATTGCGAAGATTACAACTGACCAAGCTGCTGCTAATCCATACTGTCCGTCTATGAATGCAACATCATAGACATATGTGATTAGAATATCAGTTGAACCCGGCCCATATGTGAGGTTCGGACCGCCATCTGTCATGAGGTAAATTACATTGAACATATTGAATGTCCAGATGAAACCAAGCAGTGAAAGAGGAATCAATGCACTCTTGAGATTCGGCATTGTTAGATGTCTAAATTGGTCCCAATGACTTACACCATCAACTTCTGCAGCCTCATACATCTCTCTTGGAATCGATTGTAATGCACCTGACAAAGACATCATCATAAACGGTACACCAAGCCAAATATTGACCAAAATGACAACTATTTGTGCGCCTGTGGGGTCTGCTAATAAATTCAAATCGGTTCCTAGTAAATCGTTCAACAAACCATCGGGCTGGAATATACCTCTCCAAATTAGAACTGAAATGTATGAAGGAATCGCCCACGGCAATAGCATGATCGTCCTATATCCTACTCTTCCCCTCAATCTCTGGTCATTGAGTAAAATTGCCAAGAATAGACCGATTGCAATGTGAGCAATCACGTTTGAGAGTGTCCAAACTAATGTGAAAATTGTAACTTTGAGGAAACCTTCAGCAGTGAAAACTTCAATGAAATTGGAGAGCCCAATGAAGGATTCATCACCCAACCTAGTTTGGCTTGCATCAGTTACTGAGAGGTAGAATCCGTAGAATACTGGATAGAAAGTGAGCACTGCCAGAGCCATCAAAGCTGGCGCTATGTAGAAGTGGGCTCCTTTGGAAGATGTCTTCTTTTTGTCCTTCCATGCACCGTATGAAAGCAGGGCGATTAGGGATAGAATAATCGAACCTATTGCAAACAGAACTCCGCTAGTCCCACCTGGTTCAGGCAGAATATCTTCGACGCTAGAAACAGCATTTACTTCGTAAATTGTTCCCGTCGAATCATTGACTACGATATTGTGCTCTTGGTTTGGTATCATTCCAGTCAAAGAACAGTTGAAACTGGTTTCGATGGAATAAGAAGAGAGGCATCCTGTGTAAGAATCGATTGTAGTTTCTCCTTTGATCAATGTAGAGTGTAAGTCTCCATCAACATAGATTGAATGGTTGCCTTCTCCAATTTCAAATCCAATATCAACAGTGCGGTATCCTTCAATTAACGTCGCTTCATCAGCCCAATCAGCATCTGACAACATTCTCTCTAGTTCATCATCTGCCATTGCTAAAGCCTCGCTCGCTGAAGAGGTCTCAGTGTAGACTTGCTCGAAGGCGGGTGCTAGTGCCTCGTAAACCATCGACATGCCTCTAGTTGTAGGAGCTGGGGTTCCAAGTTCTGCTTGAGCGATAAATCCTGTAATTACAGGGTCGGCAAGAATATCAGCATCTTGTTTCAGATTTTGTGCGGTAGGAATTGTGTATGTCTGTAATGCAAACTCCTTCTGAACTTCATCGCTAGATAGGTAGAGAGCAAGATTAGTAGCAGCTACTTTTTGTGGGCTCTGTTTGGACACAGCCCAACCCTTGTAGGTTACAAGCGGTGAGAGATGTTCGCCATTTTCACTGACCTTAGGTAGGAGAGTTTGACCGAGATTATCTATTCCCTTTCCATATCTGGCCCAATTCCATGGACCATCGATTACCATTCCAGTATCCCAGGCTTCGAATGAATTTTCCATGCTAATTTTCTGAGTTCCTTCTGGAACAATCTCATGAATTAGCTCTAAGTCCATCATCCACTCTAGAGATTCTGCCGCACCTGATTCATCCAAAGTCGGAGTCCCGTTTTCATCAAACAATTCTCCACCATATCCTCCCAAGAATGGGAACCACCAGTATGCATTCTTGACTGGGAACTCCAGGCCTACCTGCTGTCCTGCAGTCATCAAATCATCGAGTGTCCAATCCTCATTAGGTTCCTCCAGTCCATCGAATAGTGCTTTATTGTAGATTAGAGACAAGCAGTCAAAACTTGCAGGAACTGCGTAAAGTGAGTCGCCATACCTCATTGATTCCAATGAAACCGGGTCAAATTTGTCTCGTTGAGAAGGGGTAAGGTGCGGCCGCAAATCTTCGAACAGCGGAGCGCCATCAACTCTGACTTCACCAAACTTACCTAGAGAATCAGAAGATATTCTGAGCAAATCTGGGGCCTCGCCACCTTGTGCTGCCGTCATGAACAACTGGTCAGCATCTCCATATGACACTCTAGTTGCCTTCACATCCACTCCAGTTTCCTCAATGAATGACTCAACAGTTTCTAGGAAAACTTCCTCCTCAATTGTCTCTGCAGCGAAGGTGTACCACACTTCTATGCTAATATCTGAGTCATCAATAGATGCGACTTCCTCGGTTGATTCTCCTAAACATCCTGGAAGGATTAATAGCAAAACCAGCAAGAAACTGCGTAGTCGCACAGTTCCCTCAGTTCAAATTGACATATCAATGCTTATGTAAAACGCATTAAGAATTTAGAAACCCAACTAATCATCAAAATGCTCAGGAATGAGGCAATTGCATATCTCGCCCACGGTCTTTTTGGTTTAGGAGGAGGGAATGGATCAATTCCCATCTCAAGAGACTTGGCCAACATCTCGAGATCCTCCTCAATTGTGACCATGAAGGGGCCAAACCATGTTATGTATTGAAACCATTTGTGCCTAGGCGCCAAACATGAGCGAGGTTCCGAGTGGTTTGGATATGCCAAGCATTGAGCGAAGGCCTGCTCGACCTTCCGCGACATTGATGATTACTCGTCAAGGTGATGAAGGTGTAGAAGTCTTGCTAGGCAATCGAAGCGAATCAATGCCGTCATTCCCGGGATACTGGGCATTCCCCGGAGGTGGTGTTTCTAGAGTTGATACAGCGGCAAGTGAAGTACTGGGAATTTCAATACAGCACTGCGCAATCTTGAGAGAAGTTGTAGAAGAGTTGGGGCTAGCTCCAAATGAAGGGCAAATGATTGCTGTTGAGGATGACTTCAGGAGCATGGTAGTTGAGGACAAATCGAACTGGTTCCCACTTGCTCTGGATGGAGACATTCCCTGTGACACTCAAGGAATAAGAGTCATCTCGATGCGTACTACGCCACCCTTTTCACCAATGAGATTCGAGAACACATTTCTTCACATTCATGCTGATGACCACGATGATTTTTCACTGGTTGGGCAGACCGAATTTGAAGATGCAAGATGGATGAGGCCATGCGATTGGATAGGCGCATGGCAAAACAATGTCATCAAAATCGCACCACCAGTAGTTACTCTGCTTATGGAAGTTGACAGATGCCTAGGACTCATGGACCAAGATATGGAAAGAGTTGCAATAGATTTGGAGACTAGAATGCCCGGACGCCGCTCTATACTATTCGCACATGGAGTGGAAGTCATACCAGTGAAAACGGCCACCCTTCCTCCCGCAGACCACACAAATTGCTACCTAGTTGGAGACCCTGAAGGGGAATTCATCGTAGTAGACCCTGCCTTCCGTCATCGAGAGGGTATGGAGGAAGTCGCTGAAGCTGTTGAAAGGCACAAGGGCGAACTAGTTGCTGTGTTTTACACACATGGACACAGCGACCACTTAGCAGATGAAGGTCTATTGAAAGAAGCGTTCGATGTGCCAATTTGGTCTGCATCTCCTACTGCTGATAGGATTTTGAAAGATGGAGAGATACTACAACTCGGTTCACAAAATTGGACGGTATTGCACACCCCGGGGCATCACCCTGAACACCTTTGCCTGATTTCGGATTCTGGATTAATTGCTGGAGATATGGTTGCTGGAATTGGAACTATTCTTATTCCTCCCGGACAAGGAGATATGATGACTTATATCGAACAGTTAGAGAGATTGCTGGACTTAGACCCTCACCTAATTTTCCCTTCACATGGCCCGGTTATTCCGCTACCTAGTAGAACTCTAGAACACTATATTCGACATCGCTCAATTCGCCATGACAAGGTATTAGCTGCTGTTGAAGAAGGTAATTCAGAACTAGATTTAATCGCTAAAATTGCGTACCAAGATACTCCTGATGCACACCCCGGTTTGGCTGTTGACCAGACATTATCCCATCTTATCTCACATGAGAAGGATGGAAAAGTGATGAGGGTTGACGGTGGCTGGGTGCGGACATGAAGACTGTGATGAGCGGACTTGACCTGCGAGCAATCGCTAACGAGTTATCTCAAATGGTCGGCTCCCATTGCAAGAAATGCTACCAACCACATTACGAGCAAGTAGTACTTCGCTTACGAGCAAAGTCGGGTGGAAATACAGACTTGGTTCTAATTCGAGGAAAGAGAATCTACACAAGTCAAAGAGACCGGCCTATGCCACAATATCCCGCTCCATTTGCAATGGTTCTTCGAAAGGTATTGACTAATGCTAGACTCAAGGCTGTAGAACAAGTTGGATTCGACAGAGTACTACGATTCGTATTCGAAAATTCACACGGTACATTCCATCTTTATGTTGAAGTTTTCAGAGATGGAAACATCATCCTCACAGATGGTGAAGACATGATTATCCAACCATTAACGCATGCAACCTATGCTGACAGGACATTAAAGAAAGGAGTGCAATATTTTCCTCCACCGGCTGCGCAAGACCCGTATGATTTGGATTTCGACTCCTTCTCTCAACTGATGAACTCCAGTGATAGAAGCCTTGGCAGGACACTAGGAGGAGTTCTCAATCTTGGAGGAGGGATTTCTGGTGCTATTTGTGCAGATACGGGAAATGATGCGGATGCTGAAATCAAGAATGTAGATTTGAGAAAGGTCTGGGATTCACTGCAAGGAATGCTTCATGGAGAATGGAAAGGTTATCTTTTCAGCGGAAAGGATGGCTATGAACAGGCATGGCCGATGGTTCTCACAACCTTACAAGATCTGGAATACAAAGAATATGACACGATGTGTGAGGCGGTTGATGAATGGCTCGGCCCCCACGACGCTCATGCTCTAGCCCGAAGAGAGGCGGAGGCTCTGGATGTTGCCGCTCCCGGAAGAGGGCATTCTACAGATATTGAGCGATTAGAGCGCCGTTTAGCGCAACAGGAAAGTGCACTAGAAGGATTTGCTGCCAAGGTGGAAAAGCAGCAAGAAATCGGGCATCTAATTCAGAATAACTGGACACACGTTGAGCAACTATTAGCCCAAGTTAACCAAGCTGTAGAATCGATGAATTGGGATGGAGTGAAAAAAGCGATCAAAGATATCCCATGGATTCAATCTGTCAACGCTGCCGAGAGAAGTTTCAATGCTTTCCTACCGGATGATGAAGGCAATCCTGGAAAACAGGTCAGCCTCAATATCGATGAGAGTGTTCACCAAAATGCACAGCGATATTTCCAAGCAGGGCGCAAGCAAAAGGACAAATCCGCAGGCGCTATTCAAGCCCTCGAAGACACAAAATTAGAACTAGAGAGAGCGAAGAAAAAGCAGGCCAAAAGAGAGGCTAGCGGTCAAGTCGCCAAAGTTAGGCGTGCCAAGCGATTGTGGTTTGAAAACCACAAATGGACGATGCTACCAACCGGCCACCTGATGGTTGGAGGAAAGGATGCTAAGGGTAACGATTCTATCGTCAAAAAGCATCTATCATTGGGGGACAGATACCTTCACGCAGACATGCACGGCGCTCCATCTTGCTCGCTCAGAAACAATCAGGGATTCATTGTGGACACTCAACCTCCTGCTCATATTGGAGAAGATATGCCTGCTTTCAGGTTGGTGGATAAAATCGAGGCTGATATCGATGACGAAGTGACGGAAATCGCTGCCACTATGGCCCTAGCTTGGAGTAGGGCATGGAATGGCGGTGGTGCTCATGGCACAGTATTCTGGGTCAAACCCGGGCAGGTTTCCAAATCTGCAGAAACCGGAGAATATGTGGGCAAGGGAGCATTCGTTATTCGTGGCCAAAGAACTTGGTACAAGGATATCGACTTGCGCCTTGGAGTCGGCTTGGTTGCCATCAATGGAATACCATTGTTGATGGCCTCTACTGCTGATCATATTGCAGAAATTTGTACTCGTTACATCGTCGTTACACCTGGTCGAGAGAAGAAAGAAAGTATAGCGAACAAGATCTACAAGTCCACAGGCTTAGCGGTTGATGACATACTTCCAATCCTGCCAGGGAATTGTGAGATTATCGAAGATGTTGGACTAATCAATTTCAAGAATTTAAACAACGAGGATTGAGATTTTTTACGATTCATCTTCAATTAACAATTTACTAAATCGACGCTAAAGTGTGCCGGCACTATAATCAAGTATCTGTTTATTTTGCGTATTTACATGAGAAGTTTTGCGTTTGTTTTTTCGCTGCTACTATTTTCTCTTGCTTCTCCAATTATCGAGAATGCTGAGGCTCAAACAGTTACCGCTGCTGTTGACCTGACTTGTACAACTCCTTATCCAAGCGGAGCTGTTGATGTTGATGTCTATCCGGGTGCAACACTCACCGGTTATTCGATTTGCACAGTAAGTAATCCTACTGTACACAATGAGAAGATTTCCATTCAGGTTCAGGCCGATGGCTTAGCTGTTGCTGCTCCCGGTTCAATCACCTTACCTCCTGGTGGCGAAGAAGAATTCCAAGTCGTTGTTAGGGCTGAGGCAAGAATGACTATGTCAGCAAGAACGCTCACAACAACAGCACAGGTTACTGAAATTAACAGCGTGCCTCCTCCAAATGTTGCTGAATCTACAGTAAATCAAATTATCAATATCAAACAATTCAGTATGCTTAGTGTCGAATTAGTAGAAGCTAATGTCGAAGTATATACGGGCGAGAAAGTAACGCTTGAATACAAAGTTTACAATCAAGGAAATTGGATGGACAAGTTTCTATTTGATGCAGATATTGACCAAGCGAATGAATTAGGATACAATCTTATTTGGCCTGCTGTTTCAGCAGAAATAGAGTCGATGACTGCACCTTACAAAATGAGAATCAACCTCGAAGCTCCGCTTGATGGCTCCGATTGGGAAGTTAACTCGGATGGTGTAAAATACCTTCAAACTTCATTTTCAGTTACAGTTACAAGCGAATTCTCCTGTAGACATGAGGGCGCTTGTAACAATTACGTGGTCCAACAATTTGTAACGTTCTACCACAATGAAACAGTTGTTGAAGATGACTCAAACCTGCTCACAAGTGCCTCGGATAATCAAATGTTAATCTATGGTGGCGGCGGAGCCGGAGTAATCATACTGCTAATGCTAGTTCTTTCGTTGAAAAAGAAGAGGAAATAATGTAATCTAAGGGTTTATTAGTCCCTTGAAATTTCTTGAAACATGGAAGAAAACAAGCAAACTACGCCAATGCTCTATTTTGGCTATGGGTCGAATTTAGATAATGAAGATTGGACTAAATGGTGCCACAGAAAGGGTAGAAATCCCGATGGACTGAAAGAACTAGGACCTGCATGGATTGATGGCTATTACCTCACATTTGACTATTATTCTGGTTCGAGAGAATGTGGTGCAGCCAACTTGAAATGGCTCTCTCCCGGCAGGGCAGCAACCCCCGGAGCGCTTTTTGAAATCGATACAGAAACACTTGATGCACTAGACCAAAAAGAAGGACATCCAAATACAAAATATTACCAAAGGAAAATTGTAACCGCTTACACAGCAGATGGCAAGGCTCACCAAGCCTATACTTACATCCATTATGCCACTGAGGATAATTTCCACCCCCCTTCGCAAGAATATGAGGCCCTAATCAGAAACGGGCTTGAAAGGCTAGAATTAACTACAGGCTGGTTAGATTCTGCCCTAAGCGGAATCATGAATGCTAAGTTCGAATATGTATTCGTTTATGGCACATTGATGGAAGGAATGTCTCGTCACAGTGAAATGCAAGAGGGATGTACTCTTGTTTGTGAAGGAACCGTTCAAGGAGACCTCTACAAAATATCTGACTATCCCGGCCTGGTTGCGGGTAGCGGCACAGTAAAGGGAGAATTGTATCGAGCTTCAGACATGTTTCAAATCATACAACGCTTAGATTGGATCGAGGGTGCTGGAGGCTCAAACCCTCTCTTTAACAGAGTAATCCAAGAGGTTACAACTAGGCAAGGAAAGATATGGGCTTACACTTACCATTATGCAAAACCAACAGATTCCTTTGAGCGAATTGACTCTGGCGATTGGGCGTCATTCAACGAGTAATAGTCCCGAAGCAAAGGCGCCTACATAGAATCCAAATCCGGTCAAATCATACATCGACCAAGACCCTAACAATCCTGCATCGATTGTCCCAATGGCTGCAACAATCAGGAAAATTATTGCGTATCCCAAATGCAAAATTCCCATAACTTTCGGCGATTTACCAGATCCGAGAACAATTGATGAAATAATCGCACTTATCAAAAACACAAAGGGACTCAATCCAACCATAAGAGCCGCTATACCGAAGAATACGAATTCTATTGGCAAATCTGCTGAATCTCCTGAATCGCCTGAATCGCCTGAATCTCCTGAATCTTCAGAGCCCAAATCAGCAATTTCCCCTACAACTCCCATCATCTCAAATCCAGAAACAGATTCTCCGAAGAAGGATATGTATGGTAAGAACAATGATACAATGATTAGCACCACTGCTAACCATGGAACTTTGCTTTTCGGTTTTCCTTGAGTTACGTAAACCACTTGTTGCGGCGCGCCCATCATTTGGGGAGCAGGTTGCTGCGAAAACTGCTGCATTGGTTGAGTTGTTTGCACGTACTGAGTAGCAGGTTGTTGGTATTGGCTAGGTTGCGGAATTGCCCCAGGCTGTGTGTATTGAACTGGTTGAGTATATTCAATAGGTTGCGGCTGCATGAGTCCGCTTCAATTTATTGTGCAAATATAGATTGTGCCTGCAGAGAAAAAACCTAACAGCACTCATCCTGTCTCATTGGAGCACTAACAAACACAACTTTGTCGACGTTACGAGTATTGTTCAACTGCTCGAAGATTTCTCTCACATCCGACGCGATTCCTTTGAGGTGAACTACATCTACGCATGAATGACATGAGTGACCAAGCCTGCTGCTGTGATGATACGCAGCTACTTCGACAGATTCTGTACGTGTTACCATTAATTTCTGTTCCTTTTCAGTCTCATAGTGAACAACTAAGTGACCTTCAACAATTTCGCTATCGTCGATAGTCATTAAATCACCTTTTTGTTGAATTTCAGCAAAGTAAATCGCAGCATCACGAAGAAAACGACTGCGATTTTTGTAACCAGATTTTTGAATCAATTCATCAAAAATTGCTGCAAAACTTTTGTCTGCGCTGAACGATATGATTTGGCTCATGAACCTGCGACACGTTTTACAATAATAATAATACTCAAAACCCTAATTAATAGTTCTAATTAAATAGTTATTAGCAAGCGAGAAATCATGCGCAGTAACTGGCATAGAGCATTGCTTGTGAGTTTCGTTTTGATTATGTCTAGCTTGGCTGGATGTATCGGAACAGATGACGAAGACGAATTAGAAGAGGGGCAGTACGGTACCGTTATGGTATCGACATACCACGTTGGTGAGATTGTAAAGGCGATAGCAGGAGACACTGTTGACGTTCAGATGATGAGCCAAAATAACATCCCTGTACACGACTATTCTCCTGCATTGGAAGACATAGTTAGACTAGGAGATGCAGACTTATTCCTATACCACGGATTAGGTCTAGAGCCGTGGGTTGATTCAACACTAGAAGGCCTGGGTAGTGATGCTCCGGCTTACGGCATGGTTCACACCATGCCAACAGGTGAGATTTCTCTAGACTACGAGACTATGCTCGTAGACAAGTTGTGTGATTCTCTAAGCAGTCCTTCTGCGACAGTAATTCACATGCTTGCTGAGCATGCCGAGGATGCTGAGGAACTCCACGGAGATGATGGAGCACACAACCTTGGATTCCCAGAAGATGACCATGATGACGACCACGACGATCATGATGACCATGA
>CEUV01055481.1_pt1 | contig 12791 bp, 19 predicted proteins | sample 356401 | NCBI WGS metagenome assembly CEUV01 (sample SAMEA2622710, study PRJEB7988) | marine metagenome | isolation source: saline water (ENVO:00002010), including
TTGCAAATACTTTAGAGTCATTCGCCCATTTCTCTGCACAACCTTCTAACCATCTCATTGTCATTTCATGTGTTGGCTCTTTACCACTCTTAACAATTTCGTTTTCAGCTTCTAAATAATTTACAACTTCAAGTTGTGCTTGAGCACCATTAATCCCTAAATCAAATATATAAATCATATTACCTTCGTCAATCATACCTCCTCTTGGTCGAGCTGAGTTTAAGGCTTGTTTCATGCAAGTCATAATATGATATTTATATTCCTCTTTCTCGTACATTTCTTCTGTAATTTCAGTGACCCCAAGATGCTCAAGCAAACTTTCATATTGATTAACAAAAAAGTTCATCTTTCTTATTGCAGCTTGAACATTATTTTGAGAGTTTGCCAAACCTGTTTGAGCTTCAAATATCTTAACCTGTAGCATCTCTCTATCTAAATCATCTTTACACTTTAATAATTTTCTTTGTTTCTTTTTTATTTTTATCTTTTGTTTTTCCATATTAATTTGAGCTTCTTGCAAAGCACTTTTTGTTTTTTCTATTTCAGCTAAAGAATGTTTGATTGAACGTATTGGTGTGATGGCTGTAACGTCAAGCATAACATTCATAAACTGTGAGTGGGATTTATAAAAATTACTTGATGCTTGTTGTACGGCAGGCATTTTATCTTCTATGTTTTTCAACATAGTTCTATATTCAGGTTTTACATCTGTAAGTGTGTTTTCTAAATTTTTAACAGTTAAACTATTTTTCATACTATCCATCATTTAAGGTTGTTAAATCATTCCATATTGCTGTAGAAGCATCAGCAGGTACAAAATTTTCTTCACTACCATCACTTGCGATTTGCTTCCAACCTTTACCATCACTTGCTGTTGTAAGGTAACTTGTTAAGTCATCTTTGCTAGCTATCTCTCCTTCTGATGTTGATATATCAGCTCCATCATCTGCTATACCAAGCATAACATAATCTCTTGGACTAGCTGTACCACTATCAAAAACAGGGTACATTCCTCCTGTTCCTTGAGGCACACCAAACTTTAAATAAGTTGGTATTGTACCATCTGCTTCTAATCTATATTTTATCACTTTATATGCCATTAAAGTCCTCCATGACTGGCTGAAACAGCTGCTAAACCATTTCGAGCAGCTGATAAATTACCAAAATCTGTTGCATTTCCAGTGGACGCTATAGTTACATATTCAACAATATCAACATTTACACTTGAACTATCTGCACCTCCAACTGACAAACCTCTTGTATTGTTAGAAGTTGCACTGTTATAGTGTCTTGCTGAACTTAAATCTCCAAAATCAGAAGCATTTCCAGTTGAAGCTATTGTGACATAATCAATTACATCAACTTTATCGTATGAATAAGTAGAACTTCTCATCCCACCCATGCTTAAACCTCTAGTGCTTGAACCTGTTGCACCTAAATAAGTACCCTTACCAGTTGTTAAATCACCAAAGTCAGTAGCATTTCCTGTTGATCCTATTGTAATGTAATCTATTACATTAGTAGCATCTCCTACCCAACCACCCATAAATAATCCTCTTGTAGATGAACTTGTTCCAGCTCCACCAAATCTTGAGGCTGTTAAATCACCAAAATCTGTAGTGTTACCAGTGCTTGCTATAGTAATATATTGAATAATATTAGAGTATCCTGGGTTTAGTCCACCTGCAAATACTCCTCTAGTACTGTTACTAAGTGCCATAGGCTGTCTATTTGCTGCTTCTAAATCTCCAAAATCTTGTGAATTGCCAGCGCTTCCCAAAGAAACATATTGCAACTCGTTTACAGAAGAACCACCAGTATTAAGTCCTCCACCCCAAACTCCTCTTGTTGAAGAGGAAACAGCATCCATGTAATAAACAGCAGTTGATAAATCTCCAAAATCAGCAGCGTTTCCAGTTGAGGCTATGTCAACAAATTCTATTGTATTAACCACAGCAGACTCGTAACCACCACCAAATAAAGCTCTACCAGATGGGGTAGGAACTTGCCAAGTTTCTCCTTTAGTATTTGTTAACGCTTCTTGTATCTGCCACACTCCAGTGGCGGAAGATGATGAAGGTGTTTGTTCGGTAGCTGTTATGTATCCACCTAGATAACGAGTTCCCATTTATTACTCCTTTAGGACAATTCTTCATATGTAACGTGACAAGTTAAATCATTTGCTGCACTTGCTGTGACACCTATAGAAGTGTCTTCTTCTAAATAATAACCCATGTTTTTATCAATAACAACTAAAGTAGCATCAGCAGGAACAGATATTGTTGAAGCAATAAGAACAGGTGTACCTCCTATATTATCTTCGGGATAAATCCCAACTGTAATACTGGCTGCACTTGAACCATCTACGTTTGCTACAACAAGTGAGTTTACTTTGAGTACTTTTCCTGAACTTGCTGCGTTTTCTAATAATTTTGTAGCACTTGTTCCAGTTAGTAACAGAGAATCTGATTTGGCTGTTATCGTTGCTACATTGACTAAATTTGGTGCTGACATTTTCTACTCCTTTTTATCCAAAAACCAAAGCCATAGCGATTGCTTTTCCTGTTGTTGCTTTTGTATCTAATTGCGTCTGTATTGCAGAAGTTACCCCATCGACATAGTTTAATTCTGCTGCCGTAGCTGTAACATTAGTTCCTCCTATATCAAGTGTGGTCATACTAACTTCTCCAGCAACAGTTAAAATCCCATTACCAAGTGTTAAAAGATCTGTATCGTTAGCACCACCGATTGTTCCACCAGATTTAATTACGACATCATCTGCAACAGTAAGCAATCCTGCTGAACTAAGTGTCATCTTTGCTGTTGCAGAAGCAGCAGCAGTTTCAGAAACACCAGTTGTAAAAACAAGTTTAGTAGCATTAGCATCAGCAGCAAACGTACCCTCAGCAATAGCGTGTATACCAGCAGCCACTGTTGCTCCGTCTGTGCCATCACTATCTCCTGCAGCCATCTCAATCGATGCAATTACTTCATCAGCGATTATAGCATCTTCTTCGGATTTTAATTGCAAAACAACAGGCTTATTATCACCAGTGTTAGTATTTGTTATCGTTAGACCAGTATCTGCAACGTGTGTTAATGTTACATCACTATCTGCACCAAAGTTTACAATAGCTCCATCAGATTGAAGTGATAAGTCATCATCGACAAACAAATCTGGTACTGCTAAATCTTGTAAAGCATCAGTTACAGCTGCTCCAGAGCCAGCTCCATCTAAGAAAACAATCTTAACTTGTCCATTTGCTATCGTTACTGTTGCACCAGATCCTTGTTTAATAATAATACTTTGTGATCCACTTGTAGCGTTTTCAATAATATGAACACGTTTCATTGTGTTAGGACCAATCGTGATGGTGCAAGTTGAATCAAGTGTACCAGTATACTTTAAATATAAAGCTCTTGCTTCATCAGCAGAAGCATCAGCAACTGTACTCGTATGAGTATCTGCGTTAGTTGTAATTGCCTCTGTTCCAAAACCTAGAGCCTCACCTATGAGTTCTAAGTTTGTATTTGTTTTAGTACCCCATGTACCAGAAGCTTCTCCAGAGCCTATCTCTTCTAATCTAAGGTTATTGACAAACGTACTCATTTTTTATCCTCATGCTGCTATGTCTGTCCAAGAAGGACTTTGACTTGGTGATATTGTACTAAAATTAGGTGTTTGACTTGGTGATATTGTACTAAAATTTGGTGTTTGACTAGAAATTGTTGTACTCCAAATAACACCTAGCTCTCCCACACTTGCTGTTCCACTTACTCCAGTTACATTTACTGTTGCTGTACCAGTGACAGAAACTGTTGCACTGTTAATACTTGCTGTCATTTGAACAGCAGTATTTGTATTTGTTGTAAATACATCATTAACGCTTGCTGTGCTAGAAACACCAGTAACACTAAAACTTGTACCAATAGATAATGATACTGTGCCTATAGAACCAGTTGAACCTAATCCATTATTGGTTGTAAATACATCATTAAGAGTTGCTGTACCAGAAACACCAGTGACGCTAACAATAGCGTCACCCTCTAAAACAGCTTGTCCTACAGAAGCTGTGGCAGCGTTATCAATAGATTGCTCACCATCCCATGTACCTGTATTCCAAGTTGTTAGTACATTATCCCAACCTTTATAGGCAACTGTTGTCATTAAGCTATCCTAATTATTGCGTTACTTGCATCAGCAGTTGGAAACACTATTGTAAAATCTCCACTACTTGCTGCTTTATCAGCACCAAAGTCTAACACAGCTACTGATGGATCGCCAGTTGCAGTGTCATTAAATATTAATCCACCTCTAACAGATGATATGGTTACGTTTGAAAAAACCTCATCTGCAAAGTCAACTAAAGCTGTTGTACCACTTGTAGTTGGTGTCACTGGGTTTAGAGCTTGTCCTTTTGCAGAGTAATTTGTACCTGATATTTCGTTACTTGTTGTATATGCAGTTGTTGCTGCTGTAAAACTTGCACTATTATCATATAAGGCAATATTAAATGTATTGCCTGTCGTTGCAGTAAAGTTATGTGTGCCAGTCATAAGTTCTTTCTTAAAAGAAGTACACAAAAAGTTTCCAGTAAAAGCCATCACATTCTCCTTATATATTCAGCTAGTTTGGGGTTTCCTGAATCTTTAATCGCATTATATACAGTAGTTCTATCACTTTTAATAGCCTGACGCATATAAATTGCAATTATTTTTTCCATTTCTTTTCGATAAGCATGAGCTTGATCTCTAATAGCTGGATGAGCATTGTTCGAAATACCTATTAATTTGTTAACACATCTCTCTGCTGTTTCCTCTGGAGTAAAACCTCTATTATCTGTAGTTTCTACATTTACAGAAAAATCATTTGACATTGATAATGAGTTTAACATTATGTTTTAGCCTTTCTAATTGGTCCTAAATAATATTCATCAGATACCTCTTGTGCTTCACCAAGATTTTTAAGTCTACCTAACGCTTGTCCAAATCTAACATTATACATATTCATAATATCTTGTTCGCCTTTCATGTAGGTATAACATTCAACTAACGAGCCGTAAAGTAAAGCATTTTCTGCATTTTCACTTAACCAAGTTGTTGCAGAATCTGCTCCAGAGGTTAAACTTGGTGGATTATAAAAGTAACTTAAATTCACTGTAAATGCTGAATTAGGAGTTGGTGCAATTATGAAGTAATCAGCATCAAATTGTCCATAATATTTTGGTGTACCAGTTGTAGACGAATTAGGATTATATGAATAAATAAATTCTAATTCTTTAAATTGTAAATATTCTTTTGCACTACTGTTTGTTATACTTAATGAAAAAGGTGCTAAAAAATCTGAAGGTGCTGCTAAATATTGATTATCAGATGTCATATTACCAGTAACATTTTTTTGAAAAATATTTAGTTGTACTGATTGTAATATTCTCTCTTCTGCTAATCTAATAAAGTTTGGCAAATTAGAAACAAATGACGTTTCATCATTTTGTGTATAATCTTGTAAAGCTGATTTAAGTTGTGCATATGTAAAACTCATGTGTTTATCTGTGCTCCCATACCACTATGATTTGTGCAATAATAATATAATGTCGGAGCACCAGATGCAATTTCTATTTGCGTATATGCTCCAGCGTAACCTGGTGTTCCGTTGGTTGTAACACCAGTTGTATATTCACTACCACCTCCATGCGTTCCATTTGCTGTTGTGGAAAATCTTAATGGATGACCAATATTAGAAGAATCAGATTGGTCAAATCTATAAGTGCTACCTTCACTTAAACTTAAATTAACGTCTGCCGTTGCAGTAGATCCATTAATTGCAAATTTATTTGAAGAACCAAAATTATAATATGGATGGTTTGAAGGATTACCTCCCACCACAGTGACAGTATATGTTGCTGCAAGTTCAGAAGATGTTGATATAGTTACTGTTCCTACTGAAGCAGCAATACCAAAACCAGTTAATGTTGCTGTAGGTAAACTATCTGCATCAGTATCTGTATCAGTTTCTGTATCTATGCTAGTTGCATCTCCACCAATAGTAACACTTCCCACTAACCCATTTGCAACTAAATTATTAATATCAAACAAATTTAAAGGATCAGAAAAACCAACTGGATTAAAACCATACTGTATGATTCTTTCTTGATCTAATGTAATTTCTGGTCTTGCTTTTCTAAGTGCTTGTCCATCTGGTCTGACTCGAATAGGAAAAAGTTGTGGATGCTTTTCTTCAAACTCATCTTTTCCTACTAAAAGACCATTCCATTCTTGCCTCATATCACGCAAACGATATCGAAAACCAGAGCGATCTGATATTCCATAAGCATATTTACCTGATGCGTACTTAGACAATTCGATAATCCCTTAGTTCTGGTGTAATATTTATTGAGGCTCTATCTCTATCCTCTGCTATTGCTCTTTGAAATTCTTCCTCATATACAGATTTTAATAATTGTATTCTATCTGGTGCTCTTTTAATTGCTATATAATAAGCCAAACCAGCAGCTAAACAAGGGTAAAACCTAAAAGGTAAATCTAGCGTGTTAGTATAATCATCTGCATCATCTATTCGAGTGAGTGCATCATAATATATTACATCTGTACTATTTTCTGGTAGCGGCCAAATCTTTAAATTAGGTGTAATCTGTCTATCTAAAAAAAACTGTGTGGGTCTTCCAGTTGTTGCTTTATTTGGTATCGCAAGATAAGTATCTCTACTTATTCTTTCTAATGAATAATATATATCACTTCTTAAAATAGAAACAGATAAGACATCAATAACATCAGCTCCTAAACTATACTCTCCATCAGATTTTGTTAGTGCTTGAGTTCTTTGAACTATTGTCCATTGATTTAAACCTCTGTTCGCCCACTCAGCTAACATAAGATTTAATGACCTTTTCGCAGTTTTTAAATCATAACCAGTTTTAACCTCTAAACCACATCGTTCAAAAGCCTCTTCTATATACTCAACAACATCTAATTCAAAATTTGTAGATCCAGAAACTGCCATTTTTTTTCCTTATGATTGCGTTACAGCACCTTTTGTTACTTTTCTTTTATTTGCTAAGATTGCACCACAACCTCTAGCAACAGCTTGATTTGGCTTCGTTTTTCCATTAAATTTTCTTTTTGGTTTATTCATAGTTTTAACTTCACCACCATTTTCTAAATTCCTTACTTTCGCTTTTTTCGTGTTTTGGACAACTGTTTTGCCTTTTGCACCTTCTCTTTTTTTCTTTCTGGCTGTTTTGGCTCGTTCAGACTTGCTAAGACGTTGAGCTTTAGCTTTAGGTAAACATCTATCAGGATTTTTTTTATCTTTTGAAGTGCCACAAGGACCTTTAATTTCACCATCTGTACCTATCCTAACCCAGTTTTGTTTTAACCAATTTTTTAATTCACCCATTTATCTACCTTTTCTTTTACCACCTTTTGCTTTCTTAGCATAGTTTGGATCTTTACAATACTTTGATGCAGCTAAATTAGCATAAGCTGATGGGTATGTATCAAAAGTTCTTTTCGCCCATGCTTTACCTTCTGGACAAATTTTACTTCCTTTACTTTTTTTAGAGGCTTTACCACCTTTTCTATAATATGTTAATCCTTTAGGCATATCCATTTTTGTTTTCCTTTTACTTGGTGACTTATCTATTTGTTCAGACATTTGTGATCGTGATATAACCATTAACATCTCCATCTTTTTCTAGCTTGACGTAAACGACTATTTGGATCTTTGGCTGCTTTTGGAAATTTTTTCATTTGACCAGCAGACCTTGCACAAAAAGACTTTCTTCTCGCTTTTTCTTTCTCAGTTAGGTTTTTTTTCTTAGTTACAGCAGTTTTTAATTTAGAACCTGGATTAAGCTTACGATAAGCTTTAACACCAGCTGCTGTCATTCCAGCACCTTTTTTCGTAGGTCTGAAATTTTTTTTGTTTCTTTTTGGCATCTTACCTTTAGAAGCCATGTTATATCCTATCCAAAAAATACTGTGGTATTGTCAGTAACATCTAATGTGTAACTTACAGTTGCACCATTTTCAAATAAAACACCATTTTGTGGTATAGTTCTATCTACTGTAGCATTTGCAGTTCCAATAGTTCTTGATGAAAATAATGTTGTACCAGTTTCTGGTGTTCCATTAATAAAAGAAACAGAACCTGCTGTTCCACCTGAAACAATAGATAATCCTTTAATTCTTACTCTTTCTCCACCTAAAACTGCTTGAGCACATGATGTTCCAGAACCAACTTTAATATTTGCTGCATATTGTGCTGAACACTCCACTGCTGAAACAGTAAGAAATAACTTTGTTCCTGCAACTGCCTCTGCTGAGCCTGTTGATGTAATAGTTTCACTTAAAGTATTACCAAAAACGTCCGTACCAGTGATTGTGGTAGTTTTTCCATTATCACCAGTTCCTGTTGTAGTTACTATTATGTTTCTAGCTCCACCACCTGCAAATGTTGTATTAGCTAATGTAGCTGTTGTATTTGGTCTTGCTGCCGTAACAATTCGATCATCGTCAGATGCGTTTGTATCTGCTATTGTTAAAGCCTTTACGTCTGATGCTGCCATCTTTCTCTCCTCTATTTAAAAGGGGGTTTGAAACCCCCAATCATTAAAATACTGAATATTCTAGTTCGACAGTAAATCGACCAGCCGTTATATCAGCATTTACAGCGGTTGTGGCAGCTGCATACAAGTTTTTACTTGCTATGGCAGCAGTAATATTAGGAACAAATATATGATAATTTCCAGCACTATCGTTAAAATTAATATCTATTTCAGTAATTGATTGTGTAGCACTTAACTGTTCGTTAAATGAAGTTACACCAGCACCAACAATTTCTGTTCCTGAAGATACGGCTGCATTAGTCGCTGTACCAGAAGTTGCACTTAATTGTAAACTACCAACTAAAGTTTCACCAGCTGCCGTAGTGATACCTACTAAAGCTCTGTGTATAAAGAATTTTGTTGGTGTTACAATACTTGCAGGTGCTGTGGTATCTAACGTACCAAGCTCTACAAGAACATCACCATCTGCATAAGCAGTTGAAGCTGCGTTAGTTCCAGCAAGAGTTCCCACAAATGTTTGTATTTTTCTTGTACCAGCAGATATTAATGTACCCTTTGATTGTATATTTGAACTTGAATCAATAGCAAGATTTTCTGTTTCTGCACCAGTAGTTGAATTAATAGATATAACTTTTAATCCCTCTGCTGATCTTACTGTTCCTCTAAATGTTGTATTAGCCATGTTAATCTCCTTGTCTTGGCTGCGTCAGTTATATTGTATAACTGTCAAGGTTTATCATGTCCACGATTACACTCTAATATAGTTTTAAAAAAAAATAAAGAGGCAAATAAATTGCCTCTCTATAATATTGTAAAAATGTTTGTATTTAAGCTCCAGGAGAACCAAATACACATCTTGGGTCTGAGAAACCAAAAGAATATCTTTCTCTGGCTTTAAATCTCATATTACCAGTATCGAAATCAGCTTCCATTGAAGTTGAAAGTGGTGAACGCTCAAACATTTTAAAACCATTAGGTGCGTCTGTTTTAATAAAAAACGCATCCGTATCTGTTAAAAAGTGATTGATGGTATACCCTTGTGGTAACATTCCCATGTTTTGATGAGCATTTACATCATTGTCTGCTGTTCCTGGACGTAATGTTGATTCTAACAATCTATCAGCAATAAACTGAAGTTGAGGTGGTACAATCAGTTTCATACCTCTCATCGCTACAATCATGTTACGTTCATCAACAAATGTAGAGATACTAATTAAAGCATCTTCTAAAGATGTTTCGTTTAAATCAGCAGCTGTTGATGGTTCATTTGCAAAAGTACCACCACCAGATAATGGATGATTTGTTGCACATAGCTCTACACCATCACCACCAGTAAAGCTTGAACTAAACGCATTGTTTAGAACAGCTGCAGCTTTAATCTGCTTAGTGTGTGCCATAGAACGAGCGAGAGCTTTTGTGTATCTTGCTCCAAGACGATCATAAAGATTGTCTTCTATTGCTTCCTCTGTAAGAGCGAAAGCAAGTGCAACAGTTTCGTGAGTATATCTTGCAGTAAACGCTTCGTTTGCTACATCAAATGATACTCCAGCACCTTCTGATTTAGTCGGTGCGTTTCCAAAACCTGATAACATTACTTCTTCTTCAAATGCACGATCAGAAGTTTCTGCATCAAATATTTCAGAGTGTTCGTTTTCGTAACGATCATACTCCATACCGAACAAGGCGTTTAGACCTGGTTCTAGTTCTTTAGCGAGCTGTGCTCTAGATATTGCCATGTCTAATTCTCCTTATGCTAATCCAGCACCCTTGACACCAAAAATGTGATTCTGAATAACAACTTTTACATTTGTATTTGCAGAAGCTACATCAGAATTTTCTGGGTCTTCGGATATGTCTATTGCTTTTAATGGTAAAGATGTACCAGTACCACCATCGGTTACGTTTAGCTCAGCACCAGAAATACCAGTTACTGTGCTTCCAGATGACGTATACACAATATCAAAGTTACCAAATAAATCAGCAACTGGAAAAGTGTCATCTGCTTGTATTTCAAAAATAACCATTGGGTCATCAATTATAAAAGCAATAATGTCTGAGGCGTTTGTGCTTGCTGGATAAAAGTTTTGAAACTTTTGTTCTCCAGTTGTTGGATCGGTAAATTGACATCCATTGAAAACACCAACGATTGGAACAGTTCCTCCATCTGCGTGAACTTCGATACCACCACCTGTTACTTGTGCTACCATATCACCTTGAAAGATAGAAGTTCCATAATTGGCTGCTATTCTATATCGGCTTTGTCCACCAGTATAAGGTGTACCACCGATTCTTCCAATAGGACGCATACCAAAGGCTGCATCTTTATTTGCCATTTTAAATTACTCCTGTTTAATTTTCCGTGAGCCAAAACTCACAGAGGATTTACGTTGTGGATTCAGTTTAGGCATAGCTGGATTATTATCTTTCATCCAATCATTATCAACTGCATCCATTTGATTTTGTGCCTTACGGCTATAATAATTATTCCTTTGATCTGCTATTTCCTCTGGTATTCTAGCTAATATTAAGCCACCAACGCCAATACAACCAGCGTTTTTACCTTCATCTATAACAGGTGCATCAAAGTCTGGATATTCTTCGGCACGAACCAATTCATATCCTTCTCTCCGTTTTTTGTGAATATTATTACGATCATCAAAGTCCATAACACTTTCACGAATCCAACGATGTTTATAACCAATAGGAGCTTCAGGAGCTTCTAATGTAGTTGGAGCTTTCCATTCGGCTACTCTTTCAGTTTTTTCACGAGTCACTGTTTCTCGATTTATTCTATCAGCCATAATTAGCTCCTTTTATTTTCTAATTTCGCTACTTCTTTAGCGTATCTTTCCAAAGGTATTCGCATTTTATTTGCAAATGCCACTTGACCAGGCGTTAGTTGCACAGATTTTTTCCGTCCAGATTTAACATTCCGTCCGTTAGACGCAGGAGTAACGGCTTGGACGTTTGCACGTTTATCCTGAAACTTGTGAGGTAGTTCTGCTCTCATTCTCTTATCTATCTCTTGATAATATTCATCTGTAAGAGGATCAAAACCTTCATCTCTAACTATTTGCTCATGTATTGTTTTAGCAACATTTGTCATTATTTGATCTGAACCAAACCAATTATTTTTTTCAAGCCAACTTTCTAATTTAGGATCACGCCTCTGTTGTTGAATAGGCTGTTGAACTTGTTGAGCTTGTGGTTGTTGTATTTGTTGAGCTTGTGGTTGTTGTTGTGCTTTTTGTTGCTCTACTTGAGCTTTTTGAACTCGAAGTCTTTCCTCCTCAACGGCTAATCTAGACATGAGGTTTTGTGCTTCAGCCATTTTTTCAGAGTCACCAGCGTCATAAGCTTTTTTATAGATTTCTTTTACTTGTGCTGTTTGACTTTTAACTCTGTTTTCATACTCATTATTGTAACCTTGATTAAGCTGATTTAATCTCTCTTTTAATTGAGTATTTTCTTGTTCTTTTTGTTGTGCATATTGATAAGCTGCATCAGCTTCTTCAATAGCTTGTTTTCTTTTAGCAGTAAGTTGATTAATACGTTTTTTAACATTGTCGCTATAATTTTCTAATTCATCTGAATTATCATCAGCCACTATTTCTGTTTTAGTTTGACCATCAGAATCAATATCAACAACTGCACTTGCATTTGTTTTATCTTCTTCCTGTTCAATTTCAACAGATGTTACTTCTTCTACTTTTTGTGGTTCTACTGACATTATTAATTTTCCTCTCTTATCTTATACATACGAAATATCTGATGGGTCAAGTATAGTTGCTATAATATTATCATCATTTATTAGCCTAACTTCTAATCCGTCCACTTTAAAACGATTTCCAGCATATCTTCCCATAAGAACCCAATTTTTCTCAACACACCAAGGTCCACTTGGAAACTTTTCCGAATCTTTATAAGCATCAGGTCCTAGCTTAACAACATAGGCTGCAACTGTAGCAAAGCTCTCTTTATCTCTTGTAGCGTCTGGAATAAACACTCCACCTTTTGTTGTTTGTTTCATGTAATAAGGAATAACTAACAATCTATATCCAACTGGCTGAGGTAATCTCTCCAAAACGGATGGTTTAAATTTTGAAGGGTCTTCTGAATTTTTGGACTCTTCTACTTTTGGAAATGCTTTTTCAACTGCTTTTGGAATACGGCTTGTTGCACCTATAATTTTCTTTTGAGGAA
>CEUV01078775.1_pt1 | contig 12727 bp, 18 predicted proteins | sample 356401 | NCBI WGS metagenome assembly CEUV01 (sample SAMEA2622710, study PRJEB7988) | marine metagenome | isolation source: saline water (ENVO:00002010), including
TATGTAAGGGGCTACAAAGATACATATCGCGGATACTTCGTTACATACTTTTCTTTTAGCTTTCTCGATCATGGAGCTTAACGCTAGCCTGCCTGCACACCAGGGACCACGGGCGCTCGCTCGGGCTCGAGCAGCGCATATACTCTCGCAGAAGTTCGCGAACAGAGACCGCGTGAAGGCCAAATTGCTCGAGGACAAGGAAATATCTCGCTCCCAAGCTAGGGCTGGACGCCAGGCAACACAACGGCGCTGGAAACTTAAGACGCGACATTCGCCTTTTCTTGTCGATTTGGTGGCAGAGAATGAACGTCTTGACGAAGAGAATAAGGTACGGCTTGCTGCTGAGGCGCATCAACTGAGACTTGTAGAAAAGCAAAGAGTGACTCTCAAGCATAAGGTTCTAGTGCGTGCACTGCGAGAAGAGTCTGATCTCGATGCGCTACGCCGCGAAAAGCGCGCAATCGTTGATGAAGAGCGTCGCTTGAAGGCTCTTCTCGACCTTGAGAAAACCCAAACTCGCAGTAGGCTTGACATGCGAGCTGCCCAGCGGGCAGAACGACAGCGTTGTACAGCAACGAACGACCTACGCCGTCGGAGCAACATTAATCGGCTCCAAAAACAGCAACTTTTGAACCTTGCTTTGCTTCGTGCAACCACCGATGATGCTCCTGATAAATTCGATTTTACTTTCTAGACGGCACCCTGATACTCGTCGGAATTGAATCAAACCACACTCGTCTGGGCGGATTCTCCACTGGGGGAATTTGCTACTGTCAAATAGAGAGGGACTTTTTTGTCCCTTAAGTTGCAGGGTACTAGTAGCATGCCAGAGTGACGAAAATATGAGCCATGACCGTCATTTTCGACTTGGGTATGAAGTTGAGACTGCTGTTGCCAGCACGAAGCCTAGGGTGCGATTTACGCACTTGCGTTTTTTTTACGTGAGAAAGCGGTCCACCGTAAATTACGCCGTGTTTTAATCGTAATTTATGCGTGCTCTTGTTAATAAAACCCGCAGATATATAGCTAGAGTCTCTAAAATGGACTTGTTGTAGCCACGCAGATTGCCAAAAGCAGCCTGAGCACGAGCGTGATCTGCGTTCCGTGTAACTATGCTGCGCGCCCCACGCACGCGGTATAAGACGCCAGTACTACTCTCGGGCTGCCGGGCACCGCCTTCAGCGCCGAGTCGTCGACGAGGTAGCGACCTCAGGCTCCGAGTCCGAGTCGGTACTTTGTCCGAGTCTAGCGGCCCGGAGCCACCACTCTGGCAACCACGGGCCGGAGGCCCTCCGAAACATCAAGTTACACCAAAATCCAGTTTACCCTCCAGAACTTACCCCACTTACTTCGGCCGACCTTACTACCTAGGTAGTACTTTTCTCACATTTAAAATTAAGCGGGCATGAGTTTGCTCGTGCCCCAGACCTTCTGGGATCGCCTTTCCCTCTTACATGATTCCCTGGCAACCGGCGAATGTTGGAATGACGTTGACTCAATCGCAGTTCCAATTGACCCCCCCTCCGAGGACGCTGCATTCACAAAGTCCTCGGCATTCTTCATTCATCTTTTCGGTCTAGAACTGCACGACTCCTTAGCAATACTTTGCAAAGGCGCACTTCACGTCCTGGCTACGGACGAGAAGTGTGCAATGCTTAAGGCCCTACAGGAAGAAGGCCAATCCGCAGGGCTTAAGTTCCAACTTCACAGGTTTGACTTACCACACTACTCACAACTGCTTGGAAAATTTGGGCCTAGGGTCTGCAAGGATAACCACGAATCAACACATGCAATACTAGCAAAGTTGGTGAAGAGCCAAGCTGGCAGGAAAATCGGATGTCTAGAGAAGATACAATTTCAAAGCACACTTGCTCTTGCTTTGAATAAGGCAATTCAGTCTGCCCGTGCCTGTATCGATAATCGAAATTTAGAATGTTTGCAAGCCGATACTAACAGGATGAAAATAGGCTGGCGCAGAATGTATCGATGTGACTTCTGTACTTGGTATGGCACTAAGTGTCAAAGATGGTCACGCACTGGCCACTTTTCGGAAGGCAGCAGTAGTAACACATAAAATTCTCAAGCACAGCTTTGTGAGGCTACTGGAGGACGCCTTCGATCAAGCTAAGTCCATAACGCATGAAGAGATTGCAACACATGTCGACGAATGCTGCGAGCACCCATCTAAAGTTAACATTAAATCCCCACAGGGTCACTACGAATCATGCTATTTCCCGATTGTACAGGTGCGATTGGTTTTAAAATACGAAAAGCATACACCTATAAACATAGAGTGGTGGCAAGTATGACATCCGACCCAGTGCATCCACAAATGGCGAAACGCTTTCCGATGACGTGATCATCATATCACTAGGAGTGCGGTACAATTTTCATTGTGCTAACATGGCTCGGACATTCTTTGTTGACCCGGTAGATGTTGTCACTTAGACGATACCCTAGCAGACCCAATAGGTAGAGAGTGTTAGACTTAATTATAGCATATTGTTGGAACTTCGTCGTGAATGTCTGGCGGTCATGCTTGCTGGCCGATGTGTTGGATCAGTTGCAGAAACGGCCAACAGTTTTATCCGCCAAAGATGCCCTCACCTGCTTAAGTTCCTGCCTAAGGTAAAATTTCATTTTAATTTATTTTATTTTTTGATGATATGCTAGAATTTTGGATTTGGCCTTGGTTTGGACTTTCGTGAATCTTCACTGATAATGAACGCGAAGAACCAACGTAAATTTGCACAAAATATGGTTTTCAATCTTGCAATTGGTTTCCATGACCTAGAGCTGACTGATATGCAGAAAGCGGACGCACAGGGCTCCATAAGGAAACTTTCCAAATATTCCATGCTGATTGCGGACACTGTCCTAATTCAGGTTGGTTGCACCGATTACTTGCATATTTTTTTGAATCACAATATATTTAGTCTGGCGACGAGCCCCCCGATATTGTAACCAAGCACTCCGTGGAATGGAAAGATGTTTCCTATTTCATTAACGAGAAGAATGATAAAGACATCATGCCACCTCAAGGTATCTTTATATTATGATGACTTCTTGACAATATAACTCTCAGGAAACCACTACACGCCCGAACAAGTTTTCGCCCCAGTTCATTGCTTCGATGATATCTTGCAAAGATCCGAGGGCTTGTAGGTTGAAAGTCAGAGTGCAATAATGAGCAGTCGTCTTCGCGAACGTAGTAAAGCTTGTGCTCCTGATCGCAGTAGCCTTGCTCGCAATGAGAAGCAAGCTGAGCTTATGCAACAAAAGCTGTCCGTAAAGAGAAGCGAAAAAAGTAGTGCGTGGAGTCAACAAGGCCAATTATCTTCACGAGCTGATATTCTGGAAGTTGATGTGTATCAGCATAGGCCGGTGCACGAAGAATTAGTTGCAGTAGCATTAGCCCAGCCCTAAAATAGTTTCTTTTGAACAGGTCTGGTGGGGAGTATCCAAGAGACCTCCCTTCAACTGAGGTCTACGTAGATATGCAAGGTCAGGTGCTGTTTGCCCCGATCAATGGCTCACAAGTGCCATTTCACATAAGCATGATCAAGAACGCGGTTCAACCCGATCCAGACCGGACTGCAACGTGATTTTTTGCCTCCCTTGCACACTAGATAATAGCAATATTTCTAGGTACCTTCGCTTAAATTTCTTTACTCCTGGACAGACAGCTTCTAAGGATATAGCACCAGCCACGTCAAAATTGATTGAGCAGCACGGTCATAATTCCATGTTCATCAAAGAGATGCTATATCGCAGCCGGGAGTCACAGCGACTGACAGCTGCTCATCGTATGATTCAGGAGCTGCGAAAGCGCTTCAGACAGCACGCGGCAAAAGCGGCTGAGGAAGCTGATCTTATCCCCCAGGAAAAGCTGGTAAGCTTCTGTTGCTGCCACCCGTCACCAGATAGCTTTCTGCAGGTGAAAATGCGTGATCAACGAATTCCACGCATGGCCGACCTTACAATGCGCCCCTTTATAAGCGGAAAGAAAACAACGGGAACACTTGAAGCACACACCAATGGTTTACGTTTCACATCAAAGAAGCACGAAATTGTTGACATCATGTACGGCAACATTAAACACAGTCTATTTCAGGTATGTGAGATTTACTAATTTTATGTTGAACAGTAAATATAGCCGTGCGAGAACGAAGTCATGGTGCTCATTCACTTCTACCTTAAGAACCCTGTCTTGGTTGGAAGAAAAAAGTCACAGAACGTCCAGTTTCTCACTGAGGCAAGTAGTGCGGTGGCAAATCGGGAACGATTCCTAGCTCCATGATTTAGGTTGTCGATGCCTCAGTAGCACTTGACAGTGCTCGCCGATCAATGTATGACCCCGATGAACTCGATGAAGAGCAACGTGAACGACAGTTGCGAAAGAAGCTCAATGAAATGTACCTGATTGAATTTTATTTTTTGGTGGACTCATGTTTCGACGCAGGTTCAAGGAATTCTGCAAGAAGATGGAGCGAGTTGCAAAACATCATCGCTTTCATCTCGAGTATCACGAGAGTACCAAGATATCTTCGCAGAATACCAGTCAAATTAGGTTTGACATACCATATCGAGACCTTGGCTTCCATGGCGTTCCAAATCGAGAGATGGTGTTGATTCAACCAACAGTTCGTTGTCTAGTAAACCTCACTGAAACGCCATTTTTTCTTGTTGAGCTCGATCGTGTTCCCAATCAGAGTGGTAAATTTTGATTACTAGGAGTGTGATATTATACATCACACTTTCTTTTTTATAATAGGTTGAGCATATTCATTTTGAGAGATGCACCTTTCGATCAAAGAATTTCGACATGATCATAATCCTGCAGAATTTTGATGTTTTGCCACTATCCATCAATGCGGTGCCCATGAATGAATTAGATGCAATTCAAGAGTGGCTTACCGATTGCTCTATTACTTACACCGCTAGTCTCCGCGTGTGACCTGTTTGGTCACATATAATCTTAGAATATTCATAATAAAGGCTGGTCAAGCAAGTATGTCATGGAAAAGTGTGATGAACCTTGTAAAAGGAGATCCTCGTTTTTATGAAGAGACTGATGAGCATGGTGAGTCAAAACCGGCTGGCTGGCAGTTCCTTCAGGCCGATGACAATCATGACGGGAATGAAGAGGAAGATGATGGCGATGAAGATTATAGTGCTGGCGACGATGATGATGAGGATGAGGATGAGGAGGACGAGGACGAGGACGAGGAGGAAGATGACGAAGATGTTAACGGAGATGATGATGAGGTAGGAGTGTAGCTACTTTTTCCTTAAGCTTTTTATCTAGGATGATGATGCTTTGGACTGGTAGTGTATACTGTTGCTTATGTGAAAAGTAGCGCATCTTTTTAGGGACGCAATGGAAGCATCCGCGCAGTAGCCCAAGAGCCTGCCTATGGTAGCATATATCCCTCTAGTTTACATTTTCATTCTGGTCACACAGACGAACTTTGTAGTAAAGCCACGACATGATACTGGCGCTGGGGTGGCCAACTCTTCTTTGGCCTCAGCCTATTATTGACTGCAGGTCCCGATGGATACAGAGATAGGAGGACTTCCAGTAGGCCTATGCATGCCCTGGCGGAAATTCCCTGTTATACCTGCAAGTGGAACGGGAGATATAGGTCGTAGTGTGGGTTCTATGATAGTAAGCCTACTACTACTAGTAGTACTACCGGGACCCGGACTAGTGACGGTACTGCAAATGTGCCCCCCCGTTACCTCGCTAGGAAGGCGACCAATCGCCGTATATGAAAGGACTGGAGAATGGGGGGGGGCGCCGACTTGGGAGTGCTTCGTACATACAGTCGTCCTCTGCGACGGCTCCCGGCAACCCCGGCACCGCTGAACATGCAAACGGCCTCAGGGACTCACCAGCTATTTTGTCGGCGGGTTTCAGCTTCGTCACGAACATAGAAATACTGGCGAGTTAGACGATAAACTTCCCAAGGCCCGGAGATTGAGTTGTGGTTGATCCTTACGCCAAATATATACCCAGCCCTTGACGCAGCAGCACGGCTCAATCAGACACCTTGGGTTGCTGGGCTGCTCCGGTGTCCTTTTTAGGGTGTGCACCAGGGAGAGAAGGGAATGCATCGTCCACGGCAGAGAGATCAGCGGCATTAAAACCTTTGACCTTGATACCTCGAACCGATGTCTTGGATGTCGGCGCACTGCTCTTTTCATTAAAATCACCGTGGTCACGCCTGGATGTCTTCTGCTTTGCTTCATCAGCTCTCTGCTTTTCACGGAGAGAGGGAACCTTGCCACGAGGCAATGTGCAGAACCAGGTCTTTTTCTCCTGCAACTTTTTAACGGTGTCAGAAACACCATTGATTGTGGATGGTGGTTCCAATTCAAGCAAGGCGAACATCTCAATTGTTTCAGGTACTAGCATAATTTTCTCATTTATCTTCAGGCCACCTTTCTTCTTGCCACGACCTTTCTTTTTTCCAGTTGTTTTATTAAGACTCAGGTAGTCATCTTCGTGATCACGCCCTGCATTCTTGCCTGAGAGTACAAGGCCTTCGAACTCGCCTGCTAGCGAGATGTCGGCCTCATCGGAATTGATCTGGGAATCATGGTTTACATGTTTTCCATACGTTGTCTCTAAGTAATTTGAGAGATACTCACAAAGTTCCATTTCTTCCTCGTAGGGCACCCGCTTCAATTCCTCCGCTTCAGCTTCTTGTTGGCGTTTCTCTAGCTCTGCCTTGCGAGCTTCATCTTCGGCTTTTCTAGCTTCATTCCTAACGCGTCGGACCTCGCGCTGGTGTGCACCTGAGTTCAATAATAACTACGTGATAAATTGGCGCTCAGCACGCTGTGTCCTACGAAACTCATTCTCTAAAGTGCGAAATTCAGCGCGAAGGGCCTTGATAGTCTCTACCTTGGCTTGCTTTTCCTTTCTCAAGGCATCCTTGTCCTTGAAGAGGGCTGGAAGCACGGCCCGGCGTTCTGAGTTGGCCTCATTCAGTGAATCCAATATTTGCTTTTGTTCCTCGATTTTTTTCTTTAGAACATCGAGTTCTGCATTCTTAGCTGATAGATGCTCTGATATCGATTGGGAGCTCTTTCGTTCTGAGGAAATTGAGTCGTTGTTCGCAGCGAGATGTGAGACTAATTTCTTGGACTGCTTTAATTGGTCGATTTCCTTTAGCAACACTTTCTCGTCTTTAAGCGACATCGATGTCGTCGCCTGTCGCTTCTCTAAGGATGCAATCTTCTTCTCTATGTCCTCTGGTGAGGTATATTTGAGCTCTGCACGAAGTGACCGTCCCGCCTAAGTCATTTCAACTTAAATGTAATTGATTCCTGGCACATACAGTAATTTTCGAATCTAAGGATGCTTTCGCTGACTTCTGGAGAGTAGCAATTTCTGCACGATCGCGCATGATTGCATCTTTTCGTTCACGAAGAGACTTCATAGTTGCTCGCGCCTCTCTCAGCTCTTCAGACTGATTTCCTCCGGAGCACTTGGCCTCAGATATCTTAGCGTCGACTTCTGACAAGCGCTCATTAAAATCCTGCACTTCATCGTTGAGGGCAACAATCTTCGCATCAAATTCACTTTTATTGGGGCCTGCAAACAGTAGATCAGCATCGATAGAGTAGTTTAGCCTCACGCGCGACTGGCTTCGCTGATTCCACCCTGGGTGGAATTTCATTGGCGGGTGCGCGCCCGTCTTCAGCCGCCCCAGGCGGCATAATCGCGAGGTTGGCGATCTTGGGACAACCAGGTAGCAGTAGCGCGACGCTAGGCACGCGTCCAGCAACCGGCGGTCCAACTTTGCCTCTTTCAGGCTTACCTTATTAGGCACTCAGGCTTACATCGCTCAAACTCAGGCTTACATCGACCACCCTGGGCATGGGCCGGGTCCGGCCCCTTATCTGTCTTAAGAAAAGGCCGAGTTCATCCGTAAAGACCCGCACCGGCCCGCGTGTAAGTTGCTATGGCCGCGCGCTTCGGCAGTGTCGTATACTCAAACGCAGGTGCATGCTCAGTGACTGGGGCTGCTCGACTCGAAGCGCCTGGAAATGCGGAATACTCTGCCTTTTCAGCACTTTCAAATACACACCTCTCGCCGAGATTCGGCGACAGGCGCATCATGGAATCTAACGAAAATTTCCTGCGTTGTGGATGAGACGCGTCCACTCAACCAGTATTTTCGTCTTGATTCGCCTGTCGCGGTCTCAAATGTGCATTTGCCCCGGGCAGTGGTCGCTGCGACAGGAAGGTCCGTGGTAACACCCCAAGTCACGGTCATTTGCGCGTACTACGGATACTTTGGAGTGATGCTAGGGTAAGTTTAGGGGCGGGTTTCGCGGCGCCTGCTCAGGCTGGTTTCGGACGGTATCAGGTACTAGGCCCGGGCCGGGCCTGGCCCGAGGGTTCCATTGGGCTCCCGCATAGGCCTCGGCGGTCAGATACAGATTCTTGTGGGACCGCGGCCTACGCGGAGCCACTGGCAGCGCTGGCATGGCAGGACCTTTCCGGGGCGCTCGTCTTCGACTTCAAGTTGCCAGTGAATTGGCGGACTCGATAGCGGCACTCAGGCTCCCCGGCCCGGGCCCCCCCGGTTGCGCAGGGAACTTGGAAGTTGAAGACGAGCGGTACTTCCGTTACTTACCACTGCAGTTGTCGTGGCCGCGCTAGCGAAAAGTAACTCCATCCGCTTACTAGTAGCCTTGTCTAGTACGTTCGACGAGTTGAAGATGGCACCGTCTTTGCGTCTGTTGTTGGCGCCGCTGCTTGGCACGAACGCACTACAGGGTGTAGCCACCAACAAGCACCTAAGGTACGGCCACAAGCCTTTTCTTGTATTCAAAGTCACAATAACATGATGGCAGGCCGACTGTCGCTTCAGTGGCGACAAACGATGACGTTCCTTATCCGCGCCCTCGTGATGCGAGATTACATTCCAAACTTTAGGTGTTTACCGAAACTATTACAAGCAAAGAAGCAGGCAGTAACTGGGAGACAAAGTATCGAGTGCTCACTCCAACTACCTTGGACGTAAAAAATGAAGAGTACACTCGTTTCGATAAATACAAGTCAAAGTACATGGGTCGATATAATAGCGTCGATCAATCGAAGACAGATATGAGCTATGCAGACTTCGGCGCGTTGGTGACAGCTCAGGAGTACTCCTTCAAAAATGGAGACATCTTGACAGGGACTGTTGTGCAGTATGATGGTCCCCAGAAGGCGCTGGTCGAGGTTGGAGCTAAAACAGCAGCAGTCTTGCCCCTTCGGGAGGCAACAATTTCACCTTTGGGCGATGGGGAAACAATATCTAGCTTTGTCGATGTGGGTGAGCAGTACGAGTTCCAAATCGTGTCGGATTCGCGTGATGACGGACAAGTCACAGTCTCCATCAAGAAAATCATGTATGCAAAAGCATGGCAAAAACTGAGTGAACAGTATGCAGACGACCCTGTCTTTGAGGCAGAGATATTTCAAGTGAACCGCGGAGGTGCAATTGTCCTGGTAGAAGGCTTGCGTGCTTTTCTTCCAGGCTCGCATATAATGGGCACCGGAGGGGCGTCCGAGGCGATGGTTGGCAAGCGAATTCCTCTCAAGTTCCTAGAAGTCAATGAAGCGGCCAACAAGCTAGTCGTCAGCAATCGCCGAGCGGTAATAGAGCATTCGATGGCTTCAATAAAGCGCGGTGACGTTTACGACGGTATCATCACAGCGGTTAAGCCCTATGGCGCTTTTGTTGAAATCATGGGCATGTCAGGGTTACTGCACATATCACAAATTTCTTATGATCGTGTTGAGAATCTCGAAGCCACCCTAGCCGCCGGCATGGCCATCAAATGCATGGTGATTGACCACGATAAAGCCGCTGGTCGGATTGCTCTTTCGACAAAGACCCTCGAACCAGAGCCTGGTGACATGCTCCGCGACCCTGAGCGCGCATGTTACTGCGTTCTGACAAAAAATGATGGTACCTGAAGCTACAACTCCATACACATAGGTATTTGCCCTCGCAGATGAAACCGCTGCAAAATACCACGTGAGCCAGTTTTGAAATTACACAACATCACATTCATTCGCAACTCACAGGCCCGCGTTGAGGCTGAAAAGTTGGCTCGCGAGCAGGCTGCTAAAGAGATGGTCCTCGGCCTTGGCGACTCGCTAGGGTCTTTAGAAGTCGCTGAGGACGCTTAATCGCTGCACTCCACTAGCACCAGATTAAGCGTCTGTTCTTTATATCAAACCTGCCGTGACTCGAAGAGAGGGGGGCCCGGGCCGGAATCATCGGAAGTCTCCGGACGTGAATTACTCCTACTAGGTTCCCACTAACCCAGGGGTTATTATTAACCCCTGGCGCGGCCCGGGGTCATTAACCCGGGTAATTGCCGGTCAGTGCGGGTGTTAACCCCAGGATCTTATATTATAGACTCGGACTCGGCCCGGGAGCCTGAGGGGTAGGGGAGGGGGCCCCATGGGCCACTGGCGCGGGCCCTGGCCCCGCCGGGCCGTTGGCGGCGACATGCCTAGGTACTTGGCTTGGCGCACCTGAACGTGCTCCAAGGCCCGACGGGGTGCTTGCGCCCATCCGCTCGCCCGGACGGGTCTTTTTCTCTAATTTCACTAAACGGTGTGCGAACTCAGGCGATCTATCTGGCAGCCCATCAGGTACCCGGCCGCGCCTACGTATCCGCCCCACGCCATAGGTACCCGAGCCCCCCTGGGAGACCAAATTACCAGCATAGAAGCGAGTTTTGATTTTTCAGTCCGGAGGTCCCTGAAATACCCGCACGTTAGGCCCCAAGTGGGCAACTTTGCGACCGCGTCTCGCCGCGAAAGTGACCCCTTCCCCCCAACCCGGTATCAGGGCGCACAAAGGGACTCTTTGGGATCCCGCAGCCAAAATCGCCCCCGGCCAGGTGGCTGGGAACACGAATCTCAAATTAGAGGACCGAGCCCTCGCATGAGTCTTTATTACTTCTAATACTAGTTGCACCGTACGGTGACGAATCTTTTAGTTTTAACAACAACAGGACCCTAGACTGAAGAATGGGTATGATCATGATGGACATGGAAGCCAATACTTGCGGCAACTAAGGAAGGGGCGAGCTGTGTTGTCGACTGGACGAGCGAGAAAACACATTTTTTGTTGCGGAAAGCACCCACTGCATCCCAAGGAAGATCACCGTGGTACCAGACAGGGTTGCAGAAGGTTTCTGATTCGGAAGCCACGTGAATATTATCAAAGAGCCCTCTAATATCAAGGGCTAGCCGATAAAGCGTATATTCGCTCCACCATGTACCATTGCTCCACGACCCCAGCCATCTCTGCTGCCAGTCATCATCTTCAAATACATCTCGGATTAGTGATGTTGTGATTACCGAGCCAATAGTGGAAAGGACTGCCGGTGTGACGCCGAATGCTGCATTGGGGTAGTCATCATCAGTTAGGCCAAGAATGGCTGCTGAGCCACGCCACCAGTGCGGATGTACACCACGATGCTCTTCCACGAAGCTGGAACAAATGCAAAGAGTCAATTGATGAACACGGAATCATGCTGACACTGAATGCCACGTGCCTCTCCCACCCGGGAAAAATAGGGCTGCATCGAAGGTGCCAACCAGAAGAATATCTGCATCCACAGTTACATAGTAATTTGTCGTGACCCTCTGCGCCACAAGGAGTTTCACCGCCATTTGAAGGGCGTATGTATGCCAAGTCTGCTTGACAATTCCATTGAACAATGAAGATTCATTGATGACGGATGTTGGTGGACAAGTGTGCGACGCCTCGAGTACAGCTAGAGCAAAAGCTTGTGTATCCGGCACGACAACAAGCAGCTATATGAAACGGCATAGGCCACTGATCAGACCTTAGAAGGTACCTCTTGGATACTCTGATGAGTAGGGCTACTGTGAGCTTGCAGTGTTCCAACAAGCAAAAGTGCACGATGCGCATCATCAATCATTAGCCTATTCGCGTAATACTCTGTGGAATAAAATAGTCAAAGACCCTTGGGCTCGCGGTAGAACCAGGGTGACTTTGTCGTCAACATTCTCCTCTAGCACCTTTGAGATGTTTGTATTTAAATTGCAGTCTGCAATGCAATAATATATCTACCGGAAGCGAATAGACATTTTGAACCTTCACTAAGATAGGAGTGCTCGCATAGACGGGACCGGAGCTCGCATCATTGTCGTTTGTATTATTGCACCTAATATATGGTTCTTAGAACAAAATGGACGATCCGAAACCGCGCCGCCCCCGGGGCAAAATAGCAAATACAGCCCTGCGTGTATCCAAGTTTGTCCAACTTGCCATAGTGTCGATGGCACTACAATACTGTGTGCGGAGCTCGTGGACACAACCTCGATATGAGCGTGCGCGGTTCCATTGATATAAAGGCAAAGAACATGCCCGTAGAATGCAGTTGCATATTCTTCGTGTGTACGCACTGAGACCGATATATCCACATCGAGGCCGTTATTGGCACGTAGATCTGCGATGTTCATGATCGTACCATGCTGCGGCGCAATGATTCGCAGTTTGACACCCCCTGCGCACGTTACAAAGAGCGAAGTCGTTAAGTAAGCACATATACTATATACAGAACGACTTTTTTTTTTCCTACGATCCATCCTGCGGCAGTCACATTCCCGTGCCTACATCAGGTACATCTGTACCGTAGGTACCAGGCCTACCGGAAGTATCATAGAAGGGGGGGG
>CEUV01095225.1_pt1 | contig 12717 bp, 16 predicted proteins | sample 356401 | NCBI WGS metagenome assembly CEUV01 (sample SAMEA2622710, study PRJEB7988) | marine metagenome | isolation source: saline water (ENVO:00002010), including
GGCCCGGAAGTTTTCGCATCGATGGCAACGACGATGCATTGCGATCCGAATTTCTCGGCCGCTCCGCCCACGAATTCCGGCCGTTGCACGGCGGCGGTGTTGATCGAAACTTTATCGGCACCCGCCAGCAACAACTTGCGGATATCCTCTAACTGCCGGACGCCGCCGCCGACGGTCAGCGGCATGAAGCACTGTTCCGCCGTTCGGTTGACCACGTCTAAGATGGTGTCGCGGTTTTCGTGGCTGGCCGTGATATCGAGAAATGTCAGCTCGTCCGCACCCTGCTCGTCGTAGACTTTGGCCTGCTCGACCGGATCGCCCGTGTCGATCAGGTCAACGAAGTTGACGCCCTTCACGGTGCGTCCGTCCTTCACGTCAAGACAGGGGATGATGCGGGCCTTTAACATCTAGTTTCGCAACAACTCCAGAGCTTCACCCGCATCCAGCCGGCCGTCGTAGATCGCGCGACCTGAAATAACCCCCTCGATGCCCGCGCTTTCATTTTCTTTCAGGTCGGCGAGATCGGAGATGCCCCGGACGCCGCCCGATGCGATTACCGGGGTGGTGAGGGCGAATGCCAAGTCGACCGTCGCATCGACATTAACTCCCTGCATCGCGCCGTCGCGGTCGATATCGGTGTAGACAATGGCGGCGACGCCGTCGTTCTCGAACCGCATGGCCAGGTCCAGCACCTTCATTTCAGATGTTTCGGCCCAGCCTTCGACAGCAACACGGCCTTCCCGGGCGTCGATACCGACGACGATACGCCCCGGATATTGATCGCAAGCGCGTCGCACGAGATCCGGGTCCTTGAGAGCCGCCGTCCCGAGGATCACCCTCTGTACGCCGGCTTCGAGCCAGCGGGCGATGGTGTCCATACTGCGGATCCCGCCTCCAAGCTGCACCGGAAGGTCGACGGCGGCGGCTATCGCGGCGACCGCCTCCGCATTCACAGGCTTGCCCGCAAAGGCGCCGTTCAGATCGACAATGTGGATCCACTCGAAACCCGCTTTCGCGAAATCGCACGCCTGTGCGGCGGGGTCGTCGTTGAAGGTTGTGGACTGGCTCATTTCGCCTCGGACCAGCCGGACGCAGGCGCCGTCTTTCAGGTCGATTGCCGGAAACAGTATCATTTTGAAGTTTTCTTCCCGCCCTTCCGCCTTTTCCTCTTGGGCAGCGTGCGCAGCTGCTTTGAGTAATAATGCCCGGGTATCAGATCGCCGTCGACCAGCGCGTAGGCGGGATTGGTCCCCCAGTGTTCGAAGCCCAAACTTTCGAATAGCCGGACCGCGTCGACCTGAGTCGCGCGAACGTCAAAATTGAGCCGCAGATAGCCTAGTTCCCTGGCCCGATCCTCTACTGCCTGGATCAGCCTCGGCCCGATACCATGCCCGCGGGCCCAAGGCGCGACAAACAGCGTCGTCAGGGTTGCAGAGTGGGCCTGCGCTTCGTTATTGCGGGGTGGCTCCTGCAGCTGAATTGCGGCGGCGACGCGGTCTTCCAGGCGTCCGACGAACAGGTGGCGTTCCGGCACTAGCACGACGCCCCGGAAGTAGCGACCGAGCACGGCCCGCGGCGGCGCCCTCAACCACCCGAACCCGCCGCCGTCTAGAATGGCGGATTCGGCGGCATCGCTGAGATCTTCGAGATCTTCGTCGGATACTTCTTCAAGCGGCTCAATCGCGGTTTTCACATCGGCCATCAGATACTCTCTCCATTCCATTGCAGAAAATTCCCAAGCAACCGAAGGCCGGCGGTCTGGCTTTTTTCCGGATGGAACTGCGTTCCGATCATATTATCGCGTCCGACTACAGCGGCGAAACGGCCGCCGTAATCGACGGTCGCCACCACGTCGTTATCGTCCTCGCAAACTAACACATAGCTGTGCACGAAATAGGCATGTGCCGTCTCGGCGAAGTTCGCCAGGACAGGGTGTGTATTCGCGCTTGAGGGCGACACAACATTCCATCCCATATGCGGGATTTTCAGCGCCTTATCGGCGGGCGACAGCGGCCGGACTTCGCCTGGGATCCACCCCAGCCCGTCATGTTGTCCGTGTTCGATCCCTCGGTCCGCCATCAGCTGCATACCGACACAGATACCTAGAAACGGTTTCTTTTTCTCGCGCACGTTCCTCTCCAGCGCGTCGACCATTCCCGGCAGGCTCTGCAGACCGGCTGTGCAGTCGCCGAAAGCGCCGACACCGGGTAGGACGATGCGGTCGGCGCTGTCGAGGTCCGCGGCATCGCCGGTTACGGTAACGCTTTCGCTCAAGCCGGTTTCGCGACCGGCGCGTTCAAGGGCTTTCGCTGCGGAGCGGAGATTCCCCGATCCGTAATCGATAACAACCGTTTTCATTGCTAACCGTCAGTATGTCGGCGTTATCGCCGACGGATTCAATGCATCGGGATGCAGATCTATAAATCTCCGCAGTGCCGTGTCCCGGTCGGCGCCGGTGGCCAGCCCAGCCAAGCGCCAACCGCGGGATGTCAGCGAAGCCCGGCGCCAGTCGTTTGCGCAAAAGCCGATAATCGCTCCCGCTCCGATGACCAGCGCCATGGTCGACAGCGAATCGAGGGCCGCAATAACGGCGACGAGCAAAATCAGTACATAGGCAGATAGCACGCCCAGCGCCGTGAACCACATACCTTTGGCTGCCGCCCAAACCGGTGCTGCCAGGAATGCCGGCCAGCAGAAGCCCTCGCTTACGACGACGGCATTTCGGTCGGGTGACGGCGCGTGTTGCTGGAGATGTACCGTATATAAGCGCATAGCCGACGGGCCGGGCTTAGCCGCCCAGCGTGCCTTTCGTCGACGGCACGGAATCGGCAGCGCGCGGATCGGTGTCGGCAGCGGTCCGGAACGCGCGGGCCAGAGCCTTGAAGCAGCTCTCCACGATGTGGTGATTGTTTTCGCCGTACAAGTTTTCCACGTGCAACGTTACACGCGCGCTCTGGGCGAACGCCTGAAACCATTCCTTGAACAGCTCGGTGTCCATTTCACCGAGCTTAGGCTTGGAAAAATCCACCTTCCAGATCAGATACGGACGGTCCGAAATGTCGATCGACGCTCGCGTCAGTGTTTCGTCCATCGGAATGGTGGCGGATGCATAGCGCACGATACCGCGGCGTTCGCCCATCGCCTGGTAAATCGCTTCGCCGATCGCTATACCGGTGTCCTCGGTGGTGTGGTGATGGTCGATATGCAGATCACCTTTCGCCCGGACGGTGAGATCCATCAGGCTGTGCCGCGACAGCTGTTCGAGCATATGATCCAGGAAGCCGATCCCGGTATCGACGTCGTACATACCGGTCCCATCGATATTTACCAAAACCTCGATGTCCGTTTCTTTCGTTTTTCTGGCGATTTTTGCTTCGCGCATGATCTTTCGCTCGCTTTTCGGCCCCCCACGAGAACGTGTAAAGCAGACTAATATGCATTCTAATGCACTGGAATCCGGCGTCTTTTATCAGGAACGCAGCGAAGGCGCCAGCAATAGCGCAATCCTGCCTTGATTGTTTTTTGATGCTCAAACACCCCGAAACTGAGGCAGATAGGAAGTTATGCCCGTGTAATTCCCGCTTTTCGAGGGTTTTTAGTATGTAAATAGTGTGAAGGCATAGCGTATGACGAGCATGAAGTATTCCGAAAGAGAATACATCTACCATGCCGGCAATCCCGCCGACGGGGTTTGCCGGATCTTCTAGGGTACCGCGAGAGTAAAGCGGGCAGGGACGGCAACTCTTCTCGGGCCCGACGATTTTTATTAAGATGCCGAGTTTCTGACCGGCGCCGATTGGGCCAGCGACGAATTCGGAACTGGCGCCGTCACCTTCGATTTTCTGCGCCGCAACGAGTTTCCTGCCGTCCTATCGCTCAACCTTTCCCTGACTGCGCCGCTAGTTTCGGGCGTGATCGAACTTGTCGATAGAGCGATCCGCGTCGAGTAATCTGTCGAGGAGGTTGCGCCTTCACCCGCCGACGAGCCGGTAAACGGTGTCTCGGCGGACGGCGTGGGCCTCGAAAGCTTGATCGTCAAGACCCCCGAAGTTAAAAGACTTCACGCGATCACGGGCTCCGAGGAAGCCCTTGTCGAACCGCTGCGGTTCCGGATCGGCCGCGACGCCGCGGGCAAGGGCAAGGATATCTATTTCGACATCTATCTTACGCCCAACGCCAAGCGCCGCTTCAACCTGTCGCGGACAAACCGGTTTCGCCGTTCTGTTTTCGCATTATTATCGAACAGTTTTTCGTGCCCCTCGCAGGCCGGTTGTCGCTGGCAGGGTCTTGACGCCCGCTGCCGAAACATGATTTTAGAGACAGCGTCATACGCGAAGTACCGCCCCAACCTCTTGCCGTTCGGAGACCTATGACAGACAGTAATATTACGACCTGGCACGGAACGACAATTCTTTCGGTTCGCAAAAACGGTAAGGTAGTTATCGCCGGCGACGGTCAGGTGACGTTCGGCAACACGGTCATGAAATCGAATGCGCGCAAGGTTCGCCCATTGAGCGACGGCAGTGTGATTGCCGGATTTGCCGGCGCCACCGCAGATGCCTTCACCCTGTTCGAACGGTTGGAGGGAAAGCTGGAACAGCATCCGGGCCAGTTGACCCGGGCCTGCGTCGAGCTTGCCAAGGACTGGCGGACGGACCGGTATCTGCGCCGCCTCGAAGCCATGATGGCGGTGGCCGATTCTGACGTGTCATTGGTTCTGACGGGGACGGGAGATGTTCTGGAACCCGAAGACGGGTTGATCGGGATCGGCTCGGGTGGGTCGTTCGCGCTTGCCGCCGCCCGCGGCCTGTTCGAACAGAACGGGCTGGAGTCGGAAGACATCGCGCGAAGGGCGATGAAAATCGCGGCCGATATTTGCATATACACAAACGAAAACGTCGTCGTAGAAAGTCTGTAATCCGTGACCAATTTCTCCCCCCGCGAAATCGTTTCCGAACTCGATCGCTATATCGTCGGCCAGAACGATGCCAAGCGCGCTGTTGCCATCGCACTCCGCAACCGGTGGCGCCGCCAGCAACTGGTAGACGATCTGCGCGAAGAAGTGCTGCCGAAGAATATTCTGATGATTGGCCCTACCGGTGTTGGCAAGACCGAAATCGCCCGACGTCTGGCGCGTCTAGCCGATGCCCCGTTCCTTAAGGTCGAAGCGACCAAGTTTACCGAGGTCGGCTATGTTGGCCGAGATGTCGAATCAATTGTCCGCGACCTGGTCGAAATCGCGATCCACATGACCCGCGAACGGATGCGCAAGGAAGTTGTCGCCAAGGCTGAAATAGCGGCTGAGGAACGCGTACTGGATGCGCTGGTCGGCGAGAGCGCCAGCAAGGACACGCGGCAGAAGTTCCGCACCATGCTGCGCCAGGGCGAGCTGGACGACCGCGAGATCGAAATCGAACTTCAGGATGCCAGTGGTGGCATGCCGACCATGGAAATTCCTGGGATGCCCGGTGCGCAGATGGGCATGATCAATCTGAACGACATGCTGGGTAAGGCGTTCGGTGGCGCGACTAAGACCAAAAAGATGTCTGTCGGTGACAGTTACGATGTCCTCGTCGCTGAGGAGGGCGACAAGCTGCTGGACGACGATGTCGTGGTGCGCACTGCGATCGAATCCGTAGAACAGAACGGCATCGTGTTTCTGGACGAGATAGACAAGATCTGCGTCCGGTCGGACGGGCGTGGCGGCGCCGACGTCAGCCGCGAAGGCGTACAGCGCGACCTGTTGCCCCTGATCGAAGGCACGACAGTTCCCACCAAGCACGGTACGGTCAAGACCGATCATATCCTGTTTGTCGCTTCCGGCGCGTTTCATCTGTCGAAGCCGGCCGACCTGTTGCCCGAACTGCAGGGGCGTCTGCCGATCCGAGTAGAGTTGAAAGCGCTAACGGAAGATGATTTCCGTCGCATCCTGACCGAACCCCAAGCGAACCTGATACGCCAGTATATTGCGCTGATGGGTACCGAGGAGCTGACCCTTGTTTTCACAGACGATGCGATTGACGCAATTGCTCGGTTGGCAGCAGAGGTTAATCGCACGGTTGAAAATATCGGCGCCCGGCGGCTACAGACCGTCATGGAGCGCCTGTTGGAAGATATCTCCTTCAGTGCATCCGACCGGGCTGGTGAAACCGTAAAGATCAACGCCGACTACGTGCGCGAAAACGTCGCCGACCTAGCTAAGGATGCCGATCTATCGAAATTTATTTTATAGGAGTCATCGCCTTCGCTTCAGCAATACATAGAACGCACCCCCCCCGCCGTCGCGGGGCTGCGCCTGTGCGAAGCCTAGAATGCGCATTCTATTCTCCGACGCGTTAAGCCAAGCCGGAAGTTCTCGACGGATTACACCACCGCCTTCTTTCAATGATCCCTTGCCCGTGATTACCAATACGCAGCGTTTGCCCGCGCTGTGGGCGTTCTCGAGGAAGCCATTCATAGCAGTCTGGGCGCGACTAGCTGTCATACCGTGAAGATCTATACGTGCGTCAGGCCGCACTCGCCCCTTGCGGAGTTTGTCCATTGTTCGCCGGTCTAGATCGGCTGCGGTGCCGGCTTCCAGCGGCTTGGCGGAGCGAGTGGTGAGCGTGGGTTGCGGTTTCGTGTGCGGGCCGAATTTGTTCTTTGCCGGCTGCGCGGCCGGTGGAGGCATGGCTTTCCTGTGCGTTTGCTCCCGCTGGACGAGCGGCTTGGCGTCGGCCATGGCAGCACGAAACAGTGCATTATCATCCGACATATTCGGCGGTTTAGGTTTTTTCTTCGCCATCGGTCTGTCCAATAAGAAGGATGTGAAGCCGCAAATGCCCGTGCACGCCAACGGTGACGATCCGTTCTATGTCCGAAGATCGGGATGGTCCGGTAAACCGTTGTCCTGACGTCATCCCCGGCAGGATAAACAGCAAAGCGGCGCAAGCGAGCTTTTTCACGTCTTCAGCTTGCCGGACGGAGCGCTCGGGGAACGAGGATCCAGTATCTGCCCGGCGACTGCATTCTGCCGGCGTGGTCGGCCGCTTTTGTTCCCGGACCCCAGAACACGTCGCCTCGAACCGCGCCGCGAATTGCTCCGCCGGTGTCCTGGGCGATCATCAGGCGCCGAAACGGCGCTCCGTCAGGTTCCGTTGTATCCAGCCACACAGGCAGGCCCAGCGGCAAAAGTCGCCGGTCGATCGCCAGGCTCCGCTTCGGAGTCAGCTCGACGCCCTGTGCACCCAGTGGGCCGTCTCCGGTCAGTTCGCGAAAAAACACGTAGGACCTGTTGGTCCGCATTAGCTCTGCGCCATCTGCCGGGTTGACCTCCAGCCAGCCGCGGATCGCTTGCATTGACATTTTCTCGCGGGGGATCTCGCCACGTGCAATCAGTTCGCGGCCGATGGCGGTATACGCATGGCCATTGGTGCCGGCATATCCTACTCTCATAATGACGCCGTCACGCAGCTTTATCCTGCCGGACCCCTGGATATGGAGGAAAAATGCATCCGCCGCGCTGTCCACCCAGACCAGTTCCAGTTTTCTGTTTTTAAGTGCGCCGCGTTCGATTTTGCCCCTGTCAGGATAGGGGACAAGCCTTCCTTGGACCACCCGGCCGGCAATCTTCTTGCCTTTAAGGTCGTCGCGAAAACGGCCCAGGCTGACGGTCACGAGGTCGGGCGGCCGGATGTGAAGCGGAACATTGAAACGCGCAGTGTGCTGGCGGGCGCCGCGTAATTCGGGTTCATAATAGCCCGTGATTAAACCTGTCGGACCATCCCGCCCGGAGATGGCGGCGGGAATAAAATGTTTCTCGAAAAACTGCTGTGCACCTCCGGGGCTGTTTTCGGAAACGTCGCGGGCGCCCCGACAAATATCCCGCCAGGTTGCTGCGGTCCCGTAGCCGGGCACCCCGCGGCGCTCCAGTGGCGGGCACGATTTCAGAAGAGCCTTCAGCGCCTTTACGTGTTCGTCGGCGTTCCAGCCGTTTAGGTCAGTAAAGGCAACGGGATTGAAAACCGGCTTGTCTATCGTCGCTTTATCACCGGTTTCGGCGCAGGCGAGGAGTGATAGAGACAGCGCAGCTGCTATCCATCCGCCTCGTAACAAGAATGAAGAGCGAGGCGTTGAAAGGACTGATGTCATGCAGGAACAGGTGCCTTTGTTACGGCCTTAATTCTGACTGCGGGTTTCCACCAGCTTCCAGTTGGGGTCGCGCGATTGGGTATCGCGGCTGAAAGTCCAGATGTCCGTTATTTCCGTAACCTGATTGGGGTCCCCATCGACGATCCGGTCTTCCGAGTCCCGCGTGACATTCACCTGTTCGGATACGAATTTCACGGTGACCATCGCATTCTGGCGGTCCATTCCCGCTTCGATCACGTCGGCCGACTTGATGCCGATGATTGTCGATTCTAGGGTTTCTTCCGCCTCGTCGCGTTCGTTGATCGCAGCTTCAAAATTTTCATAGACGTCGTCTGCCAGGAGCATTTGCAGGCTGTCGCGGTCGCCAGCGGCAAATCCCTGGACGATCATTTCGAATGCGCCCCGCGCGCCGTCTGCGAACCCTCCCGGGTCGAACGTATCGTCGGCGGCGCGAATGTTCATAATGCCAGCAGTAAGCGGGTCATCCGGATCAAGATCGGCCAACGGGTCGAAGCCGGCACCGCGATTGCGGTTGGGCATTTCAACGACATTGCCCTCCGCTTCTGAGTCCTGGTTTCGCTGCGACATCGGGTCCTGTCGAGGCTGTTCGTGGCCAGTGCGCTTGCCCAGAACACTGCGCAGTCGCAAGACTAGAAAAGCCGCGACCATCGCGAAAAGAACGATATCCAGAAACTGAAACCCGTCACTCATAATCTTGCTTTCCTGCGCCTTTCCGGCGCGTCGATCTGCGTCCTATTAATCCCGCGAGGGCGGGCTAGATAGACGCAGTCCCGTCGGTTAGCTATACCTTAGTTGCTATCGTGTCTCGGCAAAGTGCCAAAAAGTAAGCTCAGCACCTTCCGAGCCCTAAGGTGAAGTACATAAGGCGTTCACTGGGAAATCGCAAGCATGGCAATTGTTTTGCTGGCAGCATTTATTGCTGTGCCGGTTATCGAAATCGCACTGTTTATCGAGGTTGGAGGCTGGATCGGATTGTGGTCGACGGTCGCAATCGTCATCTTGACCGCCTTTGCCGGAACGACGCTGCTGCGTATCCAGGGGCTCTCAGTACTGCAAAGGGCGCAGGAAAGCGCGACCCGCAACGAATTGCCGGTTCAAGAGGTCTTCGACGGCCTGTGCCTGCTGGTTGCTGGGGTACTGCTGCTGACGCCTGGATTTTTTACCGATGCGCTCGGGTTTACGCTTTTCGTTCCTCTGTTTCGCGAGCTGGTCGGGCGCGGCATCTGGCGTTGGCTAAAACGTCATGGCCATGTTCACGTCGGCGGCTTTGGCCGAGGTTTCGGCGGCGGACCCGGCGGGCCTTCGCCCGGATCACGTGGCGCCGGCCCGTTGATCGACGGGGATTTCGAAGAAGTGAATACGCCGCCGAACGACCGCGACAGATTGCCACCAAATAATGACACATAGTTTCTGGTGTACGGCCTAGCCGTTATGTGTTCGCGCTCTGAGCGCAGTCACACAGGCCGGCCGATCGGCGACAGGTGTGTCGTTGCGGCGCATCTCCATGTGGTCCACGCGCCAGGCGCCGCCACGCTGGTAGAAGAACAGTTCCAGAACGCAGGTTTTGGATCGATAACGCCAGAATTCGCCGGGTGGATCGCGGCGCACGAAAACGGGTCGGCCAAAAATGGCCGTGATGTCGTCCTTGGTCATACCGATCAGTTTTTCGGGAGGCGGACCCGGGCTCCGGGTTGCCGTTTGCGTTCTTTCATCCGTCACAGCCGGCTTGTTTCCCGCCGTGTCGCGGGCGTCAATTTGGAGGACCGGTTTCTGATCTGCCTTGTTCGACGCTTGGTCGGGCACGGGGATGCAGGCAGAAAGCAGCAGATAGATCGTTCCCGCCGCGCCGATGAAGCTCCATTGCATGGACAAATTGCGTTCAGCTCTCTGTGTTGTCTTCAACCAAGCCAATATCGCCGACGACTTCGCCACCCCGCTCGATTTCGAGTTTGCCAAATCGAATGGTCCCGGTTACCCGCCCCGACGACCGGACGATCAAGGTATCCCGGGCGGTCAAGGTGCCTTCAAAATTACCTCTGATTTCCGCCATTTCGATCGCCGCTGAGCCTTTGAAAGTGCCGGTTCTGGCGATTTCGATCTCGCGGCAGTCGTGCAACTGGGCCTCCACGCGGCCTTCGACGACTAGCCTCTCGCAGGCGCTGATGTTGCCGCTGAGTTCAATTTCACTACCGACGATCAGTTTTTTGCCCACGGGGCTACCGATTTTCGCCGGGTTAGAGACCGAGTGTGGTTCCCGGGTGAGCTGGGCGACTGCGGGCGGCTCATTGGGTGCTTCGGTTTTCAACGGCAACGCCGCCGGAGGTTCTGTTCTGACTTTGTTATCCTGCTTCGCCATATCCTGTCTTTCCCGGGTTGATCTCTGCCTGCTAAATGCCGCCCTGGGGCAGCGCTCAAACTGTCTCCACGCGACTGCGGGCATGTTCGAACACATGCACCATGTAGGCCGCAGCAACTATCGGCATAAGCCAATTCAAGAACGGAACGGTCATCAATACTGCAATCACGGTACCGCACATAAAAACGCGACTTTTGTGCTGCCGTCTTAGCGCCCGTCCCGCCGCAGGTTCGAGCCGCCGTAATGCCGCGAACTCGAAGTAGTCGTGCCCAAGAAGATAGCCGTTGAGAGCGAAGAAAACAAAGGGAATGAGCGGAATCAGGACGATCGTGATCAGCAGAACCGGTACGACCAGGATGAATACCAGTACGTTGAGAACGATCGTTTTTACTGCGAAACGGGCTGCGTTCGAGACCATCTGCATGATGGGTTCCTCACGCGCATCGGGCAGATCGGGGAAATGCCGGGCTTCGACGGCGCGCGCGATTTCTTCAAGCATGCAAGAAATAATGAGGCCCGTAAGCGCCGGAAAGATCAACAAACCAATCACAAAGGCCGCGCCCCCGCCAAGATAGGCAACGCCCTTGTCTAACCATGCGATACCGAACAGCGACGTTCCGCTTAACGCCCAGCTGAGACCGGCGACAAGCGCGATAAATGTCACCGCACTGAAAATGACGGCCCGGATCACCACACTACGGATGCGGGGATCTCCCAGCTGTTCGACGGCAAGAAAAAGCCCTGAAAACATTTGTCTTCCCGCTCCCGTTTACCTTTTACGCTGCCTGTTTAGCCGCTGGGGACCCGCCAACGCAAGACGGTATTTCGATTGCCCCGCGCTGATCCGTCATTATACTGCGCGCCGCAGATTCATAGTATTTTCAGGAGCTTATCATGGCGAACGCCCCTTTTGACGTCGTCGGTGTCGGTAACGCAATCGTCGATGTGATCGGCCAGTCGGACGAGAATGACCTTAAGCGTCTCGGCCTCAACAAAGGGACAATGACCCTGATCGATGATGCCCATGCCGAATGGCTTTACAGCGAAATGAATACTGGTTTTGAAATATCAGGTGGCTCGGCTGCGAATACGCTGACCGGTATCGCCTCGCTCGGCGGCAGGGGGGCATATATCGGCAAGGTCCGTGACGATCAGCTCGGCGGAGTGTTCAGTCAAGACCTTAAGGCCGTTGGTGTGGACTATCCCATGCGGGCCGCGACTGAGGGACCGTCGACCGCGCGGTGTCTGATCTTCGTTACACCGGATGCCGACCGGACCATGCAGACCTATCTAGGCGTCAGCGTCATGTTGGGTCCGGAAGACATCGACCCGGAAACGATCGGCGATGCCCAAATCACGTATCTCGAGGGCTATCTGTTCGATCGGGACGAAGCGAAGGAGGCATTCGTGAAGGCGGCGGAGCTTGCCCACGCGGCTGGTCGAAGGGTGGCGTTGACCCTTTCGGATCCTTTCTGTGTGGACCGGCACCGGGCATCTTTCCAGAACCTGGTCGAAGGCCACGTCGATATCGTATTTGCCAACCACGACGAGATCACATCGCTCTATGAAACGGAGTCGTTCGACGAAGCGGTGGGTAAACTGGTCGGCAAGGTTGATATCGCGGCGGTGACGCGCGGGGCTGAGGGGTCCGTTATTGTAACGCCTGACGAAATCGTCGAGGTAGCAGCCGAAACCGTGGAAAAGGTCGTGGATACCACAGGCGCTGGCGATCTCTTCGCTGCGGGTGTGCTTTACGGCCTGACGCAAGGGTACGAATTGGCGGTCGCCGGCAAAATCGGATCAATCTGCGCCGCAGAAGTGATCAGCCACTACGGTGCCCGGCCCGAAGAATCCCTTAAGGATCTCGTTAAAGAAAAGCTGGGATAATTTCCCCGGAACGCTGTATACAGCGAGCAAAATCCCATTCTTCAGGCGGGTCTGTGGCTCGACTGTTGTTTGGAGCCCCTAGAAGCCGGAAACCGCATCGTGCCAGAACTCCGCAATATTGCGATCATCGCCCATGTTGATCATGGCAAAACTACGCTAGTTGACCAGTTGTTGCGTCAATCGGGCAGTTTCCGAGAGAACCAGCGCGTGGCCGAACGCGTCATGGATTCCAACGATCTGGAACGCGAACGCGGCATCACGATCCTGGCAAAATGCGCATCGGTCGACTGGAACGACATCCGGATTAACATTGTTGATACTCC
>CEUV01083743.1_pt1 | contig 12712 bp, 10 predicted proteins | sample 356401 | NCBI WGS metagenome assembly CEUV01 (sample SAMEA2622710, study PRJEB7988) | marine metagenome | isolation source: saline water (ENVO:00002010), including
TCCAAGCCAATATGCTCCCATTCAGCATCAGAATGAGCACCTTCTGATTCGGGATTGATTATGGCTAACGTAAATCCTGATTCAATCAGGCCATTAGCGAAGGCGAGGGGTGTTGTCGCACAAAAATCATCGAATTTCCGATGAGTGATCCATAGCAACTTCATTTGGACTCACCACGGGTCTACCAATCATTGTCGTTTTTTGTTCTTCGAAAGGTATGCTTCTTCGACCAAATCAAAAATCCCAACAGAGAAATCGACGCTCTGTTGCCACTTTGTTTCTTCCACTAGCCTTGCGTTGCTTGCCATTGAATGGCGAATGTCTCCAGGGCGTTCTGGACCAAAAATTGGGGTAATTGAAGTGTGGTCAGGACTGATTTTTTCAAGCGAAGTGTTGATGTTGTCAATCAGGTCAAGGAGCGACAATCTTGTTTGCGTTGCCACATTGAAAACATGATATTTTTGTCCAACCCACATTGGTCCAAGGAACTTGAAAATCGCTTGAACTACGTCATTGACATGAACAAAGTCTCTCGTTTGTAATCCATCCCCATTGATGGAAGGAGGTTGTTGATTGACGAGAAGATCAACAAATTTTGGAATGACTGCTGCATATGCTGAATCAGGTCGTTGTCCATTTCCATAGACGTTGAAGAACCGAAGTGCAACGGATTCCAATCCTTTTGACCTTGAATCAAGAATCTGTTTCTCATTTTCCCATTTCGATTCAGCGTAGGGTGAAAGCAACATACCTCCATCTTCTTCATCCAATGGAAGATTGTTATTCTCTCCATACACAGCGGCGCTTGATGCCATAACCAGACGTTGAACTCCATGTTTGAGTGCACAATCAATGACCACCTGCGTCCCTTGTATGTTGATATCTGCAGTCTCTTCTGGATATTCCATTGAGAGAGGGACAGAAATCTGAGCTGCGAGATGAACAATGAAATCAACTCCTTGCAATACAGAATTCATAAGGTTCAAGTCACGTATATCTCCAATGATTACCTCGGCTCCAAGGTCTTGAAGTTCGTCAGCAATCTCCTGAGTACCAGTTGAAAGGTTGTCAATGATTCGAACTTGATGGCCTCTTTCAAGCGCAATTCGAGCGAATGTACCGCCGATGAAACCCGCTCCGCCTGTGACAAGAATGGTTTCCATCAGTGATGATGGGCCGTCGGAGGATTACATAGGCTTCGGCGTTTTCAACGATTCTTTCTTGAAATCAAGGCAAATTCATATCCTTTAGCACGATGCATCTTCATGCTTCGACGTACACTCATGCGTCGTGCGTACAACTCTGGACGTTGGGAGCGAGCAAGACACTATGCTCAGCAAATCATTTCCAAACCGAAGGAGCAACAATTGGCTCGTAGTGTGATAATCCGATCGTATTGGAATGAAGGGAATTATCGTAAGGTAAGGGAACTCAACGCGCGCTGGAACAACGAATTTGACCATATTCTCAATCGTAACGCAAAGAAATCAATGACTACGGTAGATGGCACACAAATTCACTCCCCGGAGGTTAAAGCATGGCATGTTGGTCAACCAACGCCCTTGAAGACGTTTGATTTTGATGAATGTACAATGGAAAACAACTTCTCTCAGGAAGGAAATCGTGTTTGGATGAGGCATCCAAACGGTTGGACGTATTGGGATATGCCTGGACAATTTGAACTCAAGAAAACCCATGTCGACTTGTTGCGATTGGTTGCAGAAATTCTGCTTTACCCATGGCATAATCAGGCTCGTCAGGAGTTCGAGAAAACGAGATCGAAAGGAACGATTCCCGCCCTGTCGTTTTCTGCAGGGACAGATTCAACTGCGGCCGCCATGATTATGCCTGAGAACACCATACTCGGCTATCATCGTCGAGCCGTTGATTCTATCCTCGACCATCGGAATGCCGAACGCTTACTTTCTCATTTTGAATCGAAAGGAAGGACGATTGTTGATGTCCCTTCAAATCATGAATTACTCAGAACGTATCATTTCAAACAGATTGGATTTTCCACCGATTTTGGATGCGCTTCACATCTTATTCTCCTTTCAGATCACTATGATTTGGGAGCGATTGCTTTCGGAATGCCATTGGATAATTCCTACCTATGGAAAGGTAGGAAATTCCGCCATTTTGAACAAACGGATTACTTCCAGTACTGGTCGCAACGTTTCGCTGATGCAGGGCTTGATTTGCTCCTACCAATTGTCGGGGTTTCAGAAGCAGGTTGTCTTTTGATTTGTGAGAAGACAGGGATTAGTGAATTCATGAATTCATGTTTGCGTGGAGATGGAAATACTGGGTGTGGTAAATGTTGGAAATGCTTCCATAAGAATGGCCCATTGGGACGAGATATCGATATCCATGCTCGTGAAATCCAAACATTCCTGAATAGAACGCCGATGCCGACAGCAACACATGCGTTATGGGCTCTAAAAGAAATGAATCTGGAACATGAAACACCCCATCTAGCCGAATTGTTGGACAATGATTTCTCTTGGTGGACAAAATTTTATCCACCTTCGGACGTCCTTCATCCAAAGGAATGGAAACAACGTATCAACCAAAAAGTGCTCCAATATGTTGAGATAATGGAAGAGCCTTATGCAATAGAAAGTCTCAACCTCTATGATGAATAGAGGTTCAAAAGCACATTCAATGGCCAAATGAACCAACATGACAATAACATAACATCGATGCCAAGAAATTGAACAGGAGGTGAGCAGATCGAGGATAGTACGAGCATCATGCGCCTTCGAAGAGAATTGCATCGTCTTCAAACATCTCCCTCGCTTCGATTAGGCGCCCACATAACGACTGCAATTCGAAAACCATGGAGAGCTCCTTTCCTGATTCTTTCGTTACCATTCATGATGCTGATGATTGGATTGGAGTTGATCGGTTTGAAAGCCCAACCCAAGGCTCTTCAGACCAATGATGCAGGGCGAGAAAAATCAAAAGGAAATTGCATTGTCATGTTTCCAACAAATGGTGTTGGCTTTGGACATTTCACTCGAATGCTTGCCATTGCAAAGCGAATGAAGCAACAGGATCCTTCACTCGAAATCATCTTCTTTACAACCATGCCGACATTGCATCTTCTGAAGCCATATGGTATACCTGCTCACCATATTTCAGGTCCTAAATATTTCAAAGGGTTTGAATCCGATGAATGGAATGCCCTCCTCGAAGAAGAACTCACTCTTTGTATTGAAACGCATAAGCCATCGATGTTCATTTTTGATGGGGCGTTTCCTTACAGAGGGATGCTTCGAGCGATTCAGGGAAGGGATGTGCTAAAGAAAGTATGGATGCGTAGAGGAATGTTTAGGAAAGGTGCCAAGATTCCTGTGGATAGTATTCAGCACTTCGATTCAATTATTTGTCCAGGCGATGCGATATCTGAGTCTACACAAGAAATTGATCACGGTCTCGAAGTTTTGACATCATCGCCCATTGTGTTGCTCGCTCGATCTGATTTACTTTCTCGAGAACAGGCACGATATCGTCTTGGAATACCTCTTGATTGCCGAGCCGTTTATGTTCAACTTGGTGCAGGCCAAATCAATGATATCTCAAGTGAAATTCGAATGACACTCGATGCACTTCTCAAGTATGACAACCTTCATGTCATTCTCGGTGAATCGATGATTGGAGATCGAATTGATATTGAAATGCCCAATCTTCACATCATTCGGGATTACCCGAATGCTCAGTACTTCAATGGATTCGATGCGGTTATTCAGGCAGGAGGCTACAACTCATTTCATGAAACACGAGCCTTTGGATTACCTGCATTGTTCTATCCGAATATGGAGACAGGAATGGATGATCAATTGGCTCGATGCATGGTAGCTGAAGAGGAAGGCTGGGGATTTGTGATTGAAGAACGCACGCAGAACTCAATACGGGACGGAATTGGCAATTTACTTGCTCATGCCCAAAACCGCAACACATCATCTCAAGCCAATGGTGCTGATGAGTTATGTAGACAATTGATTTCTCAACTTGAGGTGGTCGATTGAATTCAGATTGGATGATGCCAATAGAGATCCATGCATGGCTTTCTGAAAACATCAAAGAAGGGTCTACAATTCTTGAGTTTGGTAGCGGCCATGGTAGTATAGAACTTGCAAAACGATACGATTTAATTTCGATAGAACATGATAAACAATGGATTGGAATCTCTGAATCGAGATATGTCCACGCCCTAATTACAGATAATCCAGTATCTGAAGAAAACAATCAGGTAGGATGGTATGAAACCACTCCTATCACAGAGGTAGTTCAGGAAAAAACAATCACAGTATTCATCGTTGACGGTCCACCTGGTGAAATTGGGCGTCATGGCATTCTCTCAATCACCGATTCACTACCAAAAGACGCAGTATTCATCATTGATGACATTCATCGGAATGCAGAATCAGACCTGTTTCAAAAATTGAGCCAGTGGCATGGCGGGGAAGGCGAAATCTACACGTCTGCATATGAGAATGGAAAAGAACGAAAGTGGGGTGTACTTCTGCCTAATTCTGTGGGAGGTAGCGAATGACATCAAATAATCATGAACTGCCTGCTGGTATTGCACTACCTCCCTTGGTTGGAGTTGGGAATGATTACAGTTTCCTAGAAAAAAGAGCAATTGAATCGAATCCTACATTACCGATTTCGATTGTTCTCCCAGTTTACAATCGCATTGATATGTTGCGTCGTACGATGGCGATGTTGACTCATCAAACATACCCATTGGAACTGATGGAAATCGTAATTGCAGATGACGGCTCTACTGATCATCCAGAGCAATTAATCCTCGAATTTGAGGAGTTTTTTGATGTGAATTATGTACGACAAAAAGATCTCGGGTATCGATTATCTCATGTTAGAAATCTTGGAGTAAGAGCTGCTAAACACGACAATGTCATTATTCTCGATTGTGACATGGCGCCGGTTCCAAATCTTGTCGAACTTTACGCAAAGTGGCTCTCACTGAATGAGAAGGTATTGTTAATTGGTCATAGGCGATACGTCGATGCAAACGATGTCTCAGTAGATGCTGTGTTTCAAGATCCTTCTGCTATGTTAGAACTTCCTCCTGTTGCAACAAAAAATACCGTTATGAAGAACTCTCCTTCCAAAGATTGGAGGGAAGCGATATACACCGAAACCGATAATCTCCGTCAATCACCTCATCCATTCAGAGCCTCCTCATGCGGGAATGTTGCTTTTCATAGGAGGATTTTTTCCGATGCTGGCCCCTTCGATGAGGCATTTACTGCATGGGGTGCCGAAGACAATGAATTTGGCTATCGAGTGATGAATGCAGGTTACTATTTCATTCCGGTTCTCGATGCTTTAGGACTCCATCAAGAACCTCCTGGAGGGCGCGAATTTGTCGACAGAGAAGCTGGAAAGTTGGTGACAAGACCAATGCTTTTGGATATGGTTCCAACGTACAGAGAGTACAATCCAGAGATCCAATCAACGACCCCGATGGTTTCCGTTTTTTTTCCTGTAATCAATGCAATTGATTCAATTGATGAAAGCATAAACTCTGTATTAAATCAATCGTACAGAGATTTTGATATTGTGATTTGTGATTTCGGTTCCACTGATGGAACCAAGGAACACCTCACTGAGGTCTACGGTGACAATTCGAGAATTAAGATTCTAAAAAAGGAAAATATTGGGGCAGGTGCTGCAAGCAATATCTGCATACAAAATGCGAGTGGTATGTACTTGCTCCAACTTGAAATAGGTGATAAATTAGAATCGAATGCAATCGAGAATTTGTTATCTGTAATCGATTCCGATCCTAGTCATAGTTGTGTTTATGGAAATGGTAGTGACGATGATTCAAGCTTCTCTGAGTTTAACCGAATTGATTTACTAACACAGATGGTTGTTGAAAAACCTAGACTGTTTAGAAAACGCGATTGGAGTAGAGTGAATGGTTTTTCAGAGGAATACCATCTTGCATACAACCATGATTTTTTCCAGAAATTAAACGGGATAGGAGAAATCGTTCAAGTAGGGAGTCGGCTCTGTTCTTCGAGTATACAAACTGTCAATTCAAATTTGAGCGACTTCAATCAAGAGTTAGATGAAACAAAGCGAATAGTCGAAAAAGCACTTGCACGGCAAGGGCTCCTAGAATGGGGGGTGCAGAAGCGGAATTTTTTGACAGGTAAAATCGGCATCACATTGACCAAGAAAGGTAATCCTTTGACGAGCCAAGGACCATTTCTGTCGGTTGTAATCATTACTCGGAATAGAGCAGAATTGTTGTCTGATGCCGTGAAGAGTACACTTAATCAATCGTATGAAAACTTTGAGTTGATTGTGATTGATGACGGTTCCACAGATGATACGGTTGCCACAATACAGTCATTTAATGATGAAAGAGTTCGATTAATTTCAACAGAACAATCTGGAATTCCAAAATCTAGGAACTTAGGTGTGAGGATGTCAAAAGGTGAATATGTTGTTATCATGGATGATGACGACTTGATGCTTCCTCATCGCCTTCAGGAGCAGATAAATTGCCTGACACCTGGCTCTGCGGGAAGTTATGGAGGGTGGGTTGATCAGAATTCAGATTTGAAACTTGAATATTATCCTGGCGCACCACACGGTTACAGCGAAATCTTGTTTGGAGGCAAGGTCATGCTCCACCCCGCGAGTATGATAAAACGCGATGTATTGCTTGAATTCCCTTATGACGAAAATTATAGTTTTGGAACGGATTACGTCATGAACCTTGAGATTGCCCGTGCAGGCCATCGATTAAACCATACAGGATCCTACATCCTCTTGCGTCGATTTCATGGAGGCAATGTCACAATCACCAACGCAGGTGAACAGAAGAACACAGCACGCGTGAGGGTAAAAGAATTCTTGCAAGAACTCGATGAAGAGACAGAGAAAAACATGAGGGCGGAATGGAAGTCAAGACAACATTTCAACGATACGCCACGGCCAACATCAATCGATTTCAACTCGTTTTTCCCATGGCTGAACGATCAAGAAATTACGCCCAATCAATCAACTGAGAAATTAGTCAATACCCAAAATTCTCTGAACAAGAGGGAAGACAATTACTCTGTAGAAAAACGTTGGAAACAGAAAGGCGATGTTCTGTATTTTGATTCTGGACAGAGAGAGATATCGTTCCGAATGCCGAAGGGCTGGAAAATTTCGAATACACATCCTGACTTGTTTAGGGTATCTCACTATTATTTGTGCTCGCCTTGGGAGGCAGATATACTCGCTGGATGGATTCCATCAAGACAGAAAGGTTGGCGGCCAGGTTTAGCGTTTAGCGGGGGTGTTGATTCAGCTGCGTGTATGGCTTTGATGCCTCCAGAGACATTACTGTTCTATCACCAACGTAAGGGATTTGAATCAAATCTAGACCATTCAAACGCATTCAGGTTTATCGATAAATTGAGGGCTGACGGAAAACAGGTTGTTGTCACAGAAAGCGATCATGAAATTATTCGATCAGATTTCGGAAAGTCACCAGGATTTAGTACAGATATTGCAGGGGCAGTGCATGTCATCTTACTTGCAGACTACTATGAGTTGGATGGGGTTGCAATGGGAATGCCGCTTGAGAATTCTTACCTGTTCCATGGTCATAAAGGGCGTAATTTTAATTCCTCATCGTACTGGAAAACAAACTCCTCAATCTTGCAGAGAGCAGGGTTGGATCTTCTTCTCCCTGCGGTTGGAGCGTCTGAAATAATTAACCAACGCATTGTTGAAGAATCGGGGTATGATGATTACGCAGAGAGTTGTCTTCGTTCAAAGGAAGGAGGCAAAGTTTGTGGAAAGTGTTGGAAATGTTTTAGAAAAAACTCCCTGAAAGGAAAGCAAGTATCGCTTCAAGGTGAGATTGAGATATTCTTACACAAACGTCCGCTAAAGCAAGCAATTTCAACCCTTTATGCGATACAAAGACTTCCAGAATCGCAACGCAAACTCATCCAACAAAATCACCCTGACCTTGAGACTTTGTTGGATCAGGATTATTCACTTATCGAACGATACTGTCCTTTATTCTCTGAGATTATTCCAGAGAAATACCTTTCACGCATCATCAAAAAACTGGATTCGGTAGCAGAACCTATGACAGAGCAAGAATATTCGAGACTGCTTTCAATGGATTTATTCGGTTCAAAATAGACTATTTAACCAAATATCGAGTCTAGCTTCTACTGATGAGAGTGGCATTGGTTTTCGGACGATGCCTTTTCGGTAACTGATTACTGACTGGATTGTTTCGAAAATATTCGAATCAGAATAGATAAGATTTCCAAGAAGATAGTTTGGAAAGTGTGGCATCATAGGTTGTAGTTTAGAATCTACAAACAGGGTTTGATTTCTCATAAGCATAACTTCGAAGTCGTGTTTATTTTTCTTGAGGACTAAATATTGAGCATGCTCAGAATTCTTGATTATCGTTATGCCATCCTTTTTCATTTGTTCTCGGAACTTTTCTGAGGGAGGGTCGTCAAAATAAATCGTGTTTCTAATAATGTCATCATTACTAGAGAAGTGATTTAATGCTATTGTTTTCGCGAATTTATCTGAGCGCTCATCAATGACTTTTTGCTCACCACGCACATGAATCCAGAAGAATTCAGATTTGGGTTGGCACCTCCTTAACACCGACATCAAGCCAGCATAGGGATACTTTCCGACAAAGACTAGTTTCTTTGGCTTATGTGCACGGATGACGCCGAGCAAGAAATTCTCCAACATCGAGTTCCATTCTTTTGCTTCAATGTTCAAATCCCTCCTACTGGAGATTATATGATCAAACCTTGATTGTGTCTTTGGAGAACCTATTCCTACTCCAATGCATTTATCTGAGTAATTTAATGCATGATCCGTGAACGCTTTCTGATCAGAAACTCTCATTTTTTCCAAATCAAATATGAATAGGCAATCTACAATTGCTTCCTCTAATCGAAGATGAGAGATAGTTTTTCGATGGGCGAAAATCCTTTTTGGTAGCGCAATAGGAAGAATTGGGAGCTTCCAAGGGGCAATAAGTGATTTCCTTATTTCATCACCAACTGCAAAAGAGTATGAATTCTCAGCCTCTTTGTCGACATGAATATACTTCCGAATCATTTTACTTCCTCTTTTCTTCCGATTCATAATATGATGCAATTGCTTCCTTCGGATCTCCATCAAACATAATTTTCCCTTCACCCATGTGGATGACACGATCACAAATCGAAGTCATCAATCCGAATGAATGACTCACAAGAACCACAGTACCTGCGCCTGCAACCATTTCAAGAATTTTCTTTTTCGATTTTTCTTTGAAAACAGGATCACCAACACCAAGAACCTCGTCAATCAATAAAATCTCTGGGTTGAGTGCGCTTGCAACTGCTAAACCTAATCTCGCTTTCATCCCGGCAGAATATGTTCGAAGGGGTTCATCGATGAAGTTTTCAAGTTCACTGAAGGATATAATTTCAGGCATTAAGGAGGTCATGATTTTTTCATCATGTCCTAGAATGCTACCATATAATAAAGCGTTTTGACGTCCGGTAAGGTGGCCTGTAAAACCGGTTCCAAGACCGGCCAATAAGGAGATTTTACCAGATGATTTGCATTGGCCATGATCTGGAGAAAAAATCCCAGCAATGACGCGTAGTAGCGTTGATTTTCCGCAGCCGTTTCTGCCGATAATTCCTAAAACTTCTCCCTGATTTACAGTAAATGTGATTTCCTCTAGCGCCAGAAAATCGCTTGTTTCACGTCGTTTTATGATATTGAGTATACTTTTCTTTTTGGGAAAGGATAACGATACATTATCCACAAGAATCGAAATTTCGCTCATAGATACTTCACCGCCGAATGTTCAAACTTGTTGAAGACCATTGAGCCAATAACCCACATCGCTACTCCCCAGCCAATAGAGATCAGGATACCATCAACAGGGAACTCGGTCACCTTTCCCAAGAACCCATCACGTGCAAGTGTAATAGGGAATACCATTGGATTCCATATGACGACATCCGATGCCCAGCCTCGCTTTAACGCCATATCCCAAGTCCACATTACAGGTGAGAGGAAAAAGCCAGCTCGCACAATAAACCGAACAAGATGTTCAACATCTCGATTGATACAATTTGTTGGAGCGAGCAAAAGACCTAATCCAACGGCATTGAATGCAGCGAGAAAAATCGCAACTGGGACCAACAGCAATTGCCATGAGATTCCTATGTCGTAAGCAATGAGCAAAGGAATAAACACAACAGAACTCATGAGCGTAATCCAGATTGTTGAGCCTACAGATGCATACGTGAAGATGATACGCGGGAAGTACACGAGATGTATGGTTGATGCATTTCGCGTTAACGAGGTGACAGTACTCTGCAACACTTTTCCGAAACAACTCCAAATAATCACACCGATAATGACCCAAACAGGGTAAAGTGGATCTGGATCATCTGCAATCATGATGAAGAGAAAATAGTATACCGTTGAAAGTAGGGCTGGCTCTAGAACAGTCCAGATATATCCAAGAAATGAATTGCTATACCTTCCTTTGATGTCTTTTCGAATCAAATTTTTTATCAAGAATTGATGATAAAAAAGTACTGAAACGGAAGAAACAGGTGAAAGTATTGAGGATGATCTTTCGCCCACTTCCTTCAACTGAACTGCTTCACCCCCTCCCATGACTATCGCTTCCCGATTACCCTTTATCAAATCCCTCCAATTTTGAAACACTGTCCGTGTAGTTGATGAGGTGGAACAGATAGGGTACATCATGCCAACCAACAAGATTGGACACTCCTTCTCTCCTGATTCAGGCGCGGTAGTTGGTATTGTTGGATTAGGTTACGTTGGCCTTCCAACCGCAATTGGCTTTCATGCCTCTGAATTTGAGGTCTGGGGCTGTGACAAATCTTTGAAGGTCATCGATGCACTCAAATCTGGATTGAATCCTGTAGGAGATCATGAATTGGATTCGACGATTCCTCCATATGGAACGGCTGGATGGAACCTCTCGAATTCTGTCGAGAAAATCGCTCCATTATGCGATGTAATCCTCGTTACAGTTCCAACACCAATTACCTCAGATTTGAAACCAGATCTATCACATATTCTGGACGCAGGGGACAAAATATTTTCTAGCATTGACAAAGCAAAACACACCACAATTGTCCTAGAATCAACAGTCTATCCTGGAGTGACGAATCAAGTTTGGAGGCCTCTTATTCAGCGCTATGGGCTCGAGGAAGGCGTGAATGTTGACATTGCGTATTGTCCTGAGCGATTTAACCCAGGAGATACGGAACATACCGTTCGAAAAGTTGCCCGTGTCATTGGTTGTAATAACAAAGAGATTGGAGAGGGCTTAGTTGAGTTTTACAAAAATCTAACAGAGGAAGATGTACGATTTGTGGGCAAAATTGAGGTTGCAGAGGCAGCGAAAGTCATCGAAAATGTACAGCGCGATATCAACATTGCGTTGGTGAATGAACTGGCACGAATTCTCCCTGCAATGGATGTTGATGTTGAAGATGTTCTTTCAGCAGCTGCAACCAAGTGGAATTTCCATCGTTATACACCAGGAGTTGGTGTTGGCGGTCACTGTATCCCCGTTGATCCATATTACATGATTCAGCGTGCTGCAGATGTAGGCGTCCCTGCTGGCCTGATTACGGCGGCTCGAGCGGTTAACCGCTCTATGCCGAGTCACGTTGCAGGCGTTGTTACCGATTTGATGTGGAATGCAGGTGTTCCTGCTGGAGAAGCAAAGGTGTTGCTTCTTGGTTGGTCCTACAAAGCAGAAGTTGGTGATCCGAGAGAAACACCCGCTGAACCTTTGGCTGCAACATTGATTGGAAAGAACATCAGTGTTGGTGCTTGGGATCCTCATATCGATTCTGCAATGTATCCAGAAGGTGTCATTCCAGTTGATGATTTTTCAGAGGCGGCAGGCTATGACATGGTTATTCTCGTTACCGCCCACAAAGCGTGTCTTGAAATTGATTGGATGGGATTATTGGACAACATGCGTACTCCGATCGTTTATGATGGTCGCAGAGTTCTGGATTTAGAGGTCCTCCAATCAATGGGTTGGAAAACATATGCCGTTGGTCGTCCCGCTAATGGAAACTAATTTCAAGGTGAAGCAAATAATGCAAACAGACCGAACAGATGGAGTCAAAATTAGTGATTTCTTTGGCTCAGTTTTCGTATTGTGTATTGTATTCCTATTCCTATCTACGTCTGTATTTCCACAGGTTGTCAACAACAGCCTGATTGAAAGTAATGCTATCAAGAGCGGAAGATATGCTGTAACGTTCCCTGCATTGGAAACCATTGAGGCTGAAGAATCTGAAGCGATTATCACCATCGGATCCTCCATCTTGCAGTATGCCACGGATGGTCGCTGTATTACAGAACAACTCGATATTCCAAATCATAATGTGTATAATCTTGCAATATCTGGTGCAAATCCGTATACAGAAATGATTCAAATTCCGAAACTGGTCGAAGCACATCCAAGAGCAGTCTTACTCGATTTGGGTCCGAATTCACTTTGGAATTTTTATGAATCAGAGAGTCTTGATGAATATATCCAATTCCGTCTCACAATTTTGAGCATTACAATGCCTTACAACACGAGTTTGGAATGGGAGCACTTGTTACGCGAACGCGATCGCATGTA
>CEUV01022822.1_pt1 | contig 12709 bp, 9 predicted proteins | sample 356401 | NCBI WGS metagenome assembly CEUV01 (sample SAMEA2622710, study PRJEB7988) | marine metagenome | isolation source: saline water (ENVO:00002010), including
TAACTCGCGGAGGTTTGAATTTCTCCCCAGATCCTCGCGCGTTTGCCATTTCGCCCATTGCACATTATTCCCATTATTCCCTGACAGTACCCATGCGAAGATTCGAAAATTGAGGAGCAGGACAAGCGCCCTGACCAACTTCTCTGGCATGCTGACAGGGATCCTAAGAAATGCAACATAGCCGCATGGTGACGCTACGTGTGCGTGTCGGGTGTCGCTCAGATGCTTCGCTCCAGCGTGGGGGTCCAGCCAGATCTGAGTAGCATACTTTCTAACTTAATATTAAATTTAGTATGATATTAAGGACCCCACAGAGTACACTCAGGGTACTTAAAACCAACGCAAATGAGAGTTTCTTGTACCGCTGCCCATCACGCCGTCAATTACGACGGGGTTGCGCCAGCTTGGGGTTGCCCGAGACGCAGCAGCCTATAGTAGTACGAGTGAGTACGCTGCATTTCACTATTAACGGCCGTGTCACGGTGATTTGCCGGTCAACTCTCTTTCTCGTTTCATCCGCGGAGTGCTTGCCAGCCCAGGGGCGGTTCGTTGCCGAAAAATGATCTACGCGACGGGATTTTGTGCGGGGGGTGTCCGGGCGCCTTGTGCATTCAGCCACGGGGCCGCAACAAGCGTGAAGACAACCCAAACTTCCTGGCCGCCCACCACTAGTGCGGCTGTGGAGCCCAAGCTGTGGGGTATGATTCGCACCAACCCGTGTCGGCTGGACATACAATGGCGCTGAGCGCGGGACTACTCCCAGAGCAGCATGAAGCGTGTGCGCAGATCCAGGAAATTTTCCTGCAGCTTCACAAATTAGCAGACAGGATACGAACAAGCTCGTTTGCATCTGCCCGTGCAGACGGACAAGGCTGCAGCGCTAGGCTGATGGCAGAATACATGGGCCCGATGAATCTCCTGGGTATTTTCTCAAGTATGGAGGGGAGGGGTTCGGAATGCACAGATGGCAGAGCACCGGTAAGCCACTGATAAAGGCAACAGCCAAAGGCCCAGACATCCGCTTTTGGGGAGACTGCGCGATATGATTGTAAAATCTCCGGTGCAATGAGATCTCTGGAAATCGTTCCGTAGTCTGATCGACCATGTGAATAGCCGCAGTGTCTTTCACGTGCGTCCAACATGAAGAGGAAGTCATCTAGAACCACACGACCTCCATCGTCAAGGCATATCGCACCAGGATGAATGTTCTGGTGAATGAGACAATTTTGATGCAAGTTAGCTAATGCACAGACAGCTTGGCGGCCCCATGCTTGGAGCATTCTGGGATTAGACCATTGATTAATTGCATCGGTTACTGAAATCCTAGCACGAGAGGTCACAATAGCGACGAGTGTGCAAATCTGACTACAGGTGCCGTGCAAATTGAAAGAACTAGCCTCATGTGAGCAAAGGAACTGGATCTTAACAACACCAGGACAATGAAGGTTGTGGAGAGCCTCAGCAGTTGACATTATATATTGAGCATCTGCAACATGCTGCAGCCGCAAAAAACGCAGAAGAAGGGAGCAATTTGTGGTTTTATCGTGCATGATGTGTCCTACGGGGCGGTCGCGGCCACTCTCAATGGTCTCGGTCCATTTGAGTCGTGCCAGGAATGGAATCACATTACGTCCATTGAGCTCGGCAATAAGTTCTTGGAAAGATCCCCGAGCTTTTTCTTGCTGCATCATAATAGTATGCTCGATGCTTTTCCGTATGATTCCTACTACAGCACGCATCTGGCATTCTTCCATGGTCATTTTTTGCCGTTCAGATTCAGCCAAAGCGTCAGGCTCGGCCGCACGAGAAGACCACTTTCCGATGTGGCTTAAGCTAGGCACTGATCGATGAGACATCTGCAGAGAACTGTGGCCCAAGTAAGCCCATGGCCCATCAGCGCTATCTTCAGCCCATACCGGATTTGGCGTGTTCCACTTCATTGAGGTTCGACCAACCTCCCTGTTTTGGGCATAGATAATACAGTACATGTCTAAAGGTGTGACTTTTGATATTACGCCTTCGAGCAAAGCCAGTTTGTTGGTTTTTAATTGTACAATCGGCTGATGTGCGATGTCATCAAAGTACGACGGAGCCAAATTCTTTGCTCTCAGGATGCATAAATGCGAAGTAGTATTTCCAGCATGATCCGACTTTAATCTTATGACAAGTGCTGGGCGTCGGCCAAGCCCTGGACTCAATTTAAGTGCCAGTGGTGTTGTTGGAGGGTACGATAGGAAAGCATCTGGAATGTTCACATGAGCAAGAAGGCGGTCCTCGCCACAGTGAGCCTGAGCTAGGAGAGCAATGCGAACTGGCGAATTTTTGTGTTTGATCTGCAGAGCGCAGCCCAAATCGCTTTTCCAGTGGTCAAGGTACGACCTATCTGATGTTACTACCGAAGACACTGCTGCATTGAGGATGGTCGAAACAACGCAACTTCGCTTCTGTAGGGCCATACCTCCATCTAGTACCCAGTTGTGCTTGACTTCACTTCGCGGAGTCTCCTCAAGCAAATTGAGTGCTTTCGCACCGGCCTGGTGACGAGTTCGAGCGTCCTGCCACCATCCCTTCCAAAGTTTCTCAGATTTCCATGGCATTGCTGGCCTTTTAATAACGCTACTGCGAATCTGCCGACACACACTGCAGTAGCCAGATACCGCAGCTTGTCGAATTACTATATGCTCGTGACCCTCCGCCCGACTAGCCTCAGTGTTCATTGCATGGTACCTCTTACTTGTGCTCTCAAAAGCTACACGCGGGTTGTTGCGACTGCTAAGGGACTTTGTGGCAAGTACTTTGTTGATTTGTCTGAGCTCAGGCTCTAACTCACCCACAATGAGACCGAGGGCGACAAATTCCTCCTCAGAAATGTGTCCTGGTTGCTCCGCGGGCATAAGGAGATAAGAAAGGGCAAACTCGTATTGCTGGAGAATAGGAGCGAGAGCTGCGGCTTGCGGAGATTTAGTAGCCCAGCAAATTACCTTCATGTTGGAAAAAGAGCAAAAAAGATCTTGCTTCTGAATAGTCAGTTTTCCTCCATGCATACTTGGTGTAACACTCGCCTGGCGGTACAGCCAGCGCAACGCAGTCTCGACTTCGCGATATGAGTTTCTTTGTTGTATCTGAGTGGATTCTTGCATTGTCGAAGTTGAAGTCTCCGCTTCAAATGGCTTCTCGCGGAGAGCGTGATATGCTGTCAAGAGTGAGCTTGACCCAGGACTTAGGGATTCAATTTTTTCAATAAGCCACGAGCGCAGGACCCTCTGCTTTGCTCTCCACTTCACTGCACGGAGTCGGTGAGAATCCGATTTTGCTGGATGGCGCCAATTGCATGATATCCGAGGGGCCCGTGCCAATACCAGATCGGTAGCGGCGACGAACTTTACTCTAGGCCTCGAGCGATACCACCATGGATTTGGCTTTTGATCAATCAACTTGGCTTGCCAAGGATGCTCAGATATGCTCTTGTCCCTGAAGCTGAGAATTCCACGAATGATGTTTTTTTGTCCTTTGAGCTGCGGAACCTGCAACACTGAACTTAAATACGGTATACTCCATCAAGACACTGGTAGTGCTGTCGTGCGTCCAGCGCCATCGCACATTGACGCCTCAGGTCTCCCGATCATCCGGTCATATATGCCCATGCCCTTGTATGCTCTCAGCTCGTGCATTACTGAGGTCTTTGATTTGGCAGGTGGAATACAACCAAGACTAGCGCCAGCCGTGGCAGAATGTTGGACGTGGCTTGAAGAGCGTCTCCGCAGATCATGAGTTGATGAGGGCCGTCCACTTCTATATCCAAAGTAAAGAGGCGACATAAAGAACGTCCAGTAGCTCGGCCATGCTTGTTGTCGTAGCTGCAAGGCCGCACATGCTGTGCCGTCAATGCAGCAGCAACTCACAGCCCCAAGGCGCCGTAGCGGCGAACCTCCATCTCTTGCCGCTGCCGCAACAGCCGACGCAGTAGCATAGACACCAGGTAGACTGGTACCAACAAAAGTGAGCTTAGCAATGATTAGATTCTTGTGATCAGATGTCCAGCCAAGTGAACCTCGACTTTTGTGATTCTGGCGCGACATAGTGCAACCATCCCGTGTGGTTACGGCAAAATGCATGTTTTTATTTGGTTTGGAGATAAAGCTGTTGGCAAGCGCTTGTCTTTTTGGAATGTTTGTAAGTGCTAGGTCTTGACGGACAATAACAATCTCATCAATAGCAACTCGCGATTTTGGGATGGCGGAGGTCTTGACAATATCATGGATTAAAAGACTTTCGAACCGGCTAGTGCCATTCGCATTACCATGTCCAAGCAACACGTGTTTGTTATCATAGTGTGTGCCTGCAGATTTTCTTTTGTCATTCAAATGTGTGTTGCGCACGCCTTCCGGTGTAGTGCACAATGACTCTTGACTGCTACTGAGCCCAAGATGTAGTGCAACTGCACATGTAAGATTCAAAGTCGATGTAAACAGCCCACTCACCTTTCTTTCTCCTGAACATGGCTCCAATGGAAGGAGGTCGCTCCCCGAGTGTGCTAATTCGAAGTCCAAACACGGCTTTTTTTTATTATCTTTTGTGTGATCTTCAATATATGGCAGCACACTGCCGTTATCTGAACGGAATGCGTTGATATATTTTAGGTCGACACAGTTCCCACCGCGCATTATTGAACTAGAGATATGCTTCATGTGACAGCACCCCACGGTTGGATGTCGGCAGGACCTTGCCAAGTTTCTTGTGTCCCGACCTTGGCGTCCCCTCTCTACGTTAAGACAATCCTCAACATGGGTAATAATTTGAACTATAGTCCTAGCAACCGCTTCAACATGCGAGGGAGTGGCAAGGCGACGCGTGTTCTGATCTTGTAGGCACTGCTGTATTTTTTTTTGTCCATGCTTGCGATGGCGGGTATCCGAGTCATCTTCGCACCAACCCCATCTTGTAAATGTTGCTCCTTGTCGTTTTCCTTTTGAAAATGCAGAGTTGTCGCTAAGCCGCCGAGCTGTGTGAAACTTTGGCCGTAAACGAGCAAGAAAGTCAAGTTTATATTCCCAAATGCATCTTGGTCGTTTAAATGATGCAAAACTAGTATTGACATTATGCCAACACCTAATGCCTGTCCTAGGGTCCTCGCCGGCCGACCAGGGGAATGTTGCATCGTTTTCTAAAGGAGGTGGGCAATTTGCGTCAATCAAGCTCAGTTCGCCCTCTGCGAGAGACAGTGCTTTGATGGATGCTGTATACTTTCGTGGCGATAGATTTACTTTTGACTCGCGAGCGAGATCCATCGAGACTGAGGAGACCCGAAAGTCTAATTTAGGCACGGACATTTGGTTTGCGGAATCAATAATATGCCTGACTGCAAGCTCGGCTGCAGCCCGATGAAATGCACGCGTCAACGTGGGTGATTCGACATGCCCTTGTTCCTTGCAAAACTCATGGGATAGGGTGCCTCTATGAGGCTCAGCACGGGCAAGGAATTCAATATACTTTCTTAGAACACTGGGCCCAACTTCGACTCTTTGACATTCATTCACATATTGCTCCATTGAATTGACCTAGTCAACATGTCATCCTCGGCACTAACATGTTTTTTAAGGAATCACACTGGCGCAATACGATTATGGCATCTGTGATCGGCCAAGAAGCCTCCATTTCTTCCAGGTAAGAAAGTTCAGCGCCTCTTACCTTGTGCATCTGTTTTTTTACGTCATTATTTGGCTGTGATTTTGCTTCATGCAGGGTGATTTGGCTTGATAGACCAGCGTCCTTAAATGCCCGCGCACTCACAGACATTGAGCACATCCCTTGTGGCTCAGCTCTACTGCCGCACCATAGATCCAGTGTAAAACATATGGTATTTTCAAAAGCAGCATGTAAGGCCACCATCTTTATAATTGCTATACCTACAACCTAAGAGCAGTGTTGCCTAAACGAGCATAGCGCACAAAATCAGAGTTACCTTGGGAAAGGATGCCTGTTGCTGATCATGTTGGACCAAAATTGTCATCAGAGCCTCCGGTTGAGACCAATGTTCTTTGCTGATGCGCAACTTAAGAATTTCATCCTCCCAAGTGGCTCCTGTATCGACTCTTCTTTGAATGGAACTCCTGACATATACTTTTCCAATTTGAATGATTACAAACAGTGACTGCTTATTTTCTTCCTTCCAATTCCCTGCCAACTCTGCCATGTGTATGTTCGAGATTAAAACTTCGATCTCGGCAGGTGTGGCATGCATCATGGCAATAAGCACTATGTAATATTACATGCTGGTGCCAAGGGCGCGCTCTGCTACCGCAGTAGGTAATATATATGGGCCAACTATTATTGGATACAGATGTACATACCGCGACAGTCGTAGAAACTTGTACCGTAGGTACCGTAAGGTACCTACGGTAGGTCCGTAGGTGTTTATACTAGCACGCCCTTAGTACCTACGGTACGTCACCGGTGCAATGTTCTGGCATTTCTTTCCTAGTCACGGTTACCGTGACACAGGACTTGGCTATGTTTCTAGGGTATTCCGCGTGCCTAGTATAATTTGAACTCCTGAACACGGCGAGCCTGAGGTATAATTTGAATAGTACTAAGGCCCGTGGGTCACGGTTGTGTGATACCAAGACGAGGCAGCTGGCATTCCGCCCTATTAATCGCAGCTTGGCAGCTCGATTCGAACTGGCGAGCACAGAGTTGAGCGCCACAGTCGGGACTCGGAGGCTCAGGTCAGAGGCAGCTCAGGTAGCCCCGAAGCATGCCAGAAAACGAAGCCCGGGATGCGTACACAACGCACAAAACATGTACAGAAAGGAGGCACGGCGGCCCGCCTAGTATAAGCTCCGACTGGCAGGGTGAATCACCGTGACCGCACAACCGCGGATCGTGATGTCCCGGTTCAATTGATTTGGGCCCCGGTTCAAGTTGTAGTTACGATAAGTGAGAGACTGAGTTTTGACCCCCCTCGCGGAGGTTGCTTGATTATCCGAAAACCAGGGACGGGTCGGTCGTATTGAAATGGTTCGCTGAGGGACCGATTTTCTTTCTTTGCGTCGTAATTTTAATTATGTGTTTTCGTTTAGGCCTGTTTTGAGTCTCTATCATTTTCAAGAAATTTGATTCTTCTAGTCTAGACCGCCACCTAGATAGAGGGAATCACACTGCGGGTCCGGACCCTTCCACAAATAGTTTCCGTCCCAGTAAAAAAAAAAAGGACAGGATCGCCCCTGGCTTGTCACCTAAAATCGTGGTCACGGTTTAGGAGTAAATCTCTTTCGGGTGTGTTGTTATAGAATCTCTCAATACAGCGGATGAATCTGTCTCTTCTAGTCCTGGATTGTGTAATGAGGAATTCTTAGCCAGGATAAGGCGTGCAAGGATGTGAGAGTGTTTCATTTGCAAGCATATGGTGTTCCTTGCCTATGCTATCCACTTAAAAATGGGCACGCCTTTCGGTTTTGCCTTGGAAGAAGGGCAGCTTACATAAGCGGAGATCTACAAGGTGTTCGCAACCGTGCCATGCCGCCTTGCGCAACGCTAGTTCCAAAACACCGGCACCACACACATATATAGCCAACCCTTTAATTCACATCCCATGGGGCACGAATCAACTGCAGCTGTCGTGACATCGACTCAACGAGTTCGCGGTTGCAGAGCCCAGAAGAGAGGGCAGACTTAAGTTATGTGCAGATTCCTGGTCTGTGAAATTTCATGTACAGGAAATCGTCAGCAGCCAATCCCATGGCCATGTTTCATCCACCGGCGTATCACCAACGCATCATCCATGACTCAGACCTTAAGAAAACAAATTTTGCACCGTAATAAGCGTGCCTATTGCCTCATCAGAGCCTACTTGGGGCTTCCATAAAACGCACTAGACGTACTTTTTGAGCTGCGCGAGTTGTTTCTCAAAGAGGGAAAATGCAGTACGATATAGGCTCGTGTCAAGCGTGACAGCAGCATTGAGGCGCTCTATTTTGCTTGCATCAACACCAGATGCAGATGTGTTCTGATTATGGGTGTGGACTGCTGCCATGTTCTTAGGGATGGACTTACCAGCCAAAGCAAATGCAAAGAGCATCATGGATTCTTCAAAGCGCTCGGTAATACCAATGACAGCAAACCATTCCTCCAAATGTTCCTCAACAAACCGTAGATCTGCGACATTAGCAGGGCCCTCTCTCACGCGGCGGTTTTCGATTGGGTTGATGCGTGTCTCACGGTCACGCTGGCGCCAGGGCACATAATAATTTGTACTCATTTGGTACCAGTCCTCAGGCACGAGTTGAAGAAAGTGCTCAAGCATAAAATTTCCTTTCTCTTCAGCCCACTGGGCAATGTTCAATGTGCGCATGTATACTGCTCCACGAGATCCTGCACAACATTGATCCTCAAAACTCACAGCATGGCAATACTTGTGCTCGGATAGGATTCGAGCAACAGGCTCGCGAAGGACCTGGGATGATGAGGGCTACGTAGGAGTGAAACATATTGTCGCGCGGGTTACATGCTACATAATATGCACAGGGGGCTTGAGGGTGGCTAGCACAGGCGCCAAATGCAAATGCACCAAAGAGAACCCCATAAGGATGTTTCGCCTGTTTTTTTATGTCCCAATCTCGCCGTGTGTCTATGTGCAGAGATTGCATCTTGACTTTTGCTCCCGGATGCTGACTGATACGTTGCTTTAGAAGAAAACCTTTCACAAAGAGTTTTTTCACTGAGTTCCCAGCAGCTTTTGGAATATGAAGAAATATGGTAGGCGCATTCCGGTAGATGGCATCATCAGGTTCTAAGTCTTTCGCTCTCGTCGCTCTTGGTAAGTTAATTCCGGAAAGGTCTTTTATTATGTTGTTCTCTGGTTGTGTGCTATCATTCTTCACTAACTGCCCGCCTCGGTTGCTGAAAAAGTTCGGCAAGCCAATAGGGCCTTGGGTACTCTGGCGAGAAAGTTCTCGAGAATGCAAAACCACGCAGTCACGTATGGCACTATACGTCGATGCTTGATCCGCAACGTCCTCGACTATGTTAGGACATGCTGACAACAGTGCTAGCCTGGTTTGCTGCTCGTCCACATCCACAAAACAGCTCGATGAGACTGGCAGCTTACTGTAACTAACGCCAGAATGAAACAGGGAGGCTCTAAATGCATGTTGGCCTAGCAGCAAATCATGCCGTGAAAGAAAGTACAATGCTAAATTCCAGTTAGCCAAGAGTCGATGTGTTGCTGATCCATTTCGCATGACCTACGGCATTATGTGCTGTTATATATTTGACCAAAATCACACTGCTGGTTGAAAAACCATAGTTTCGACTCTCACCTCCGGAAAGTCTGTTGGTATATCAAATACCCTAGCAACAATGTCACCACCGTAAAAGTGACCCTTAGACACCGGAACAAAGGCCACTTGTGACCCCTGGGAGTCAACTGTCCTAAAAAGACTATGCAAAGACTCACAGACAATTGTTTCTACATCAAGAAACAAGATTTTATGGTAGATTTGGAGGCCAATCATCATTGCCCGTATCTTGAGGGTGTGCATGTGCCGTTTAACCACCATTGGCCTGCTTTCATGTTCATTTTTCCAGTCTAGCATGCAGGTACCATCCTCTGGCCCGCATTCTCCCTCGTAAAATTTGCCTGACCATTGCGTCTTGCGGGTAGATACTTCATCTCTATTTGACTCCTCCCAACGCAAATAAGTGGGTTGACCGGTTTCCACAACACTGTCAAAGACTAGCGATGACCACTGTACTGTCTGTGACTTGCCTCTTGAGTCAGTCACTAGTAGCAGCCCAAATTCTGCTTGCGAGTTTTTAAGACGGACAGACCGACCTGACTTGCATGCTTTTTGTATAGCTTCCAGACCGACAGCCGAATAGATGACACCTCGCTCTTGCGTAGACAATGAGCGAGTGGATAGCTCATTTGCCAGTACTACCTATATCTCTTGTAGTGGGCAAAATTGCGTTTGGTATAAGGAATAGTGACCGATTGTATCCATTCCCTCGACAGGGCACTCTTGTAATGTTTAAATTTGAGATTTGATTCGGTCTTTCCCGAGTGACGTCGGTGATTGGGCCCGAGTGTCGCTTGAGTATCCCCGGCTTCTACGGTGGCAAGCCATATGACTGGCAACATACTTACAGACCTTGCGAAAGCCAAAGATTTCAGCCAGCACCCACACGCATTATAGCCAGATGTTATCGCCATTTGAGGTTCCGATCAAATTACGGGTGGGCCATCTTTTAAGGAGTGTGTTCTGCAACTCATATGATTAGGCTTAAAAAAATTCCAAAAAAAAATAGAACACCCTGCGGTACCTACGGTACATCTGGTACCTTACCGTGGTACTACTAGTAGGGTTGGAGTTGTAAAAGCTAGTAGGTCCCGGCCCGGCGTGGAAGGGTTACGAAGGAAGCGGGGAATCGGGAAGTAGCCAAATCATCCGAGTCCCAGGTCCCCTGTGAAATGAAGTAACCATGCCAGTGGCGCATTTTGGGGAACTCAGAGGCTCAGGCTGTAAGCCCGCGTCACCCGAGAAAAGAGAAACTCTTTTGTCCTCGGACGTCAAGGGCAGCTGTTTGTTGCGACTCAGGCCAAATGACGTGGAGAATGACAAAATCGGGACCGTGGGGAATGAGGAAATGGGGAGTGCTGATCGATGGCCCTTCGCACACGACCCCTTCGTCATGGCTGCGTAGGCTCCCTGAATTGACGAAAAGTCACGCCTAGAGGTCTTCAGAAACATAAACAGCGGAAGGAGTAGCTTCGAGATCCTCATCCACTTATATGCGCTGGCCAGGGGCGGCCTCACCTCACCTTAGTACCTTTGTTTTCTTCGTGGGAAATTTCTGGGTTGGAGCTAAAAACGGGGAAATGCCCCTTACTCTTCACTTGGCTCCAGAGTTCACTTTGCTCTTTTTACAGAACCTTCGAGTCAGTCAAGGGCTATAGCAAGCGGCGCCAAATTCTGGATTGATATGTCAGCTTTTCATGAAGAAGGTACTCTCTTTGACAATTTTTTTTGGGTTTCGCCGATAGCCGCGATCTTCTTCGCCCTGCATAATGTCCTAATCTAAGGTATATAGTTACCCTCGAAACGCACCTCACCATCCGCAAAATCTTTATCCCATCTGGTCCAGTCCTGGATCCCCGACATTTTTTGGGCAAGGCGGTGATATTTAATGTAATCAAGCGTAGCTCCAGGGACATTTGTAGCTATTGCATCGAAGTCACCAGACATAAGGGCATGGCGTATCTTGCTAGAACAACACGACTCAAGCTCAACAGAGAGTAAGGCGTTATCCTCAACCACATGCGCGACGTTTCGCCATCTGTTCCCCATTTGCCTCAGCAGGCGCTTATGCTCTTGAGGACGGCAAATAGTGATGCATTCATGCCCCGCGTCCTTGAGCTCGCCAAGATTTAGCTGCAATAGTTGATCAGGCGCCACTAATAGGACAAAGCGAACTGGTGCCATAAGATCCGGAAAGCGTTGCTCAAAGAGTTGACGAATGTGATCAAGTGTACTTAAATAGTCTAAGACTCTGCGCCGGGTAATCTCCCAGCTATCAACTGTGAGCCAGGGAGACCCACCAACAGCAGCCCGCACCATCGCAAGGCGATGCCGCGGAGTGATTATCTCTTGCGGTCGTGTTCGACATCTTTGCCTTACATCCGTGGCATGTTTTGGCACCAACAGGCCGCCAAGCACAGAAAATCTTGTGCGCTCTTCCAAGAATTGCCGTGCAATGACAAAATGACGCAGATGCATTTTGTGAATGGGATTGTATTTTCCTCGGCCCACCAAGACAACCTTTGGTCGACTACTTTTAGTAACGTGAAGTTCAGCTACACGTTGCGCCAGATGATGGCAGACATTTTCAATCACGGGCACACCAGTATTGGGTGTTTTACGCGAATAATTATTCTTGTTGCTTTTTTTAATTGCGGTAATAGTCACTGGTGGTTTGATGTTTGTAGGAGGATTTTCACCCTGATCTGGAGCTAGAACATGAGCTACTTCGTTGGAATTAAGGGACCACCTGTGTGCTGATAGGCCGTTACTCTTCTTATTCTTGTTATTTTGGTGCGAGTATTGCTCTTTGAAGAGTCTGATCACACTTTTTCGGAAGTCAGTAACGGCCTGCCTCGAGGACGACCCGCCAGATTGCTCCAGTTTCAACACAACGTCCCGTGCAGTCGGGTTTTTTTCTGCAAGCAGCCGATGAATATGTCGTGCATCAACCTCGTGCAGTACCTCATCTGTCACAAGTCGCTGCATCGCCTCTGCAACGGAAAATCCCAAGCTCTGTATGAATGCATTTTCGACTTGACCCATGGGGGAGTTGAAAGAAGCTACCGGGTGCGATTTATTGAACATGGTCCCAGCATTATCACTATACATAATCATTAACTACAGATGTGTGGTCTACTAGCTGCACATTGGCGACAAAGGTTGAGTCTTCTGCTTTGGAGCTGGGATTCACGCGGCGACAGTACAAAGTGTTAAGTTAGCTGATCCTGCTTGGGTACCGTAGGTACTTGGGTTATGTACCTACGGTAGTAATGCATCTGTATGTAGCTATGCCTTTCATGCACTCTATACAAGGTACATCGTGCTCAATATCGCTTGGTTTAATAATGCCGAGATTCTTCACACAATCCAAAGACCTCCGCAGGATTGATTTGTCATTTAGATGGATGCTA